>LNFM01002230.1_pt1 | contig 57974 bp, 55 predicted proteins | sample 596031 | NCBI WGS metagenome assembly LNFM01 (sample SAMN04254537, study PRJNA301005) | activated carbon metagenome | isolation source: dual media filters at the Ann Arbor, Michigan drinking water treatment plant | place: USA: Ann Arbor | reverse complement strand
GGCGAAAAAAGTCCCTGCATGGATAAACGTTTGCAGGGAATACCAGGGAATTTCCCGCAGAGACCGGTCCGCTCGCGACTGTCACCACCACCATCCATTTCATATGCGCCGCCGGCGCAGGTCGCCGCCGCAGCAAACGCCGGACTTCGCGGCACTAATCCTGGCAACGGGTGGTCAGAGAACGCGAACTGCTGGCCTGAAAGCGCGCCCTATGGCGCCGCGACGCGCCGGTCTCTCTCGCCGTATCGAAAAAGTTAGCTCTTCGCCGTCGCCTGCATCATGCGAAGGCGGCAAACCGAGCGCGTTGATGCGCCCAGTCGAGGGGCAGGGGCTCAGATATCAGCGCCGTCAGAGTAAGCGTCCGCGGCTGCCGCCCTTCCAAAATCTGGGCCACTAGGTCGGGCGCCAGAAAGGCGAGGGGCAAGAGCTTTGCTGTGTGAAGCACGCAAATGCCCTCCTCGCGAGCCAATCCTTTGATGGACTGCGGCTCGCCTGCCTCCAGTCTTTTCACCCATGCGCGAGCCATCAACAGCCCGGAGCAAAGAACGATCGACCTTCGTGACCGCCGGCGCTCCGCTTCGGATGAGCGTTGTCGAATTGCGCGGCCGTTCGAAGGACACGTCGCATTTCAGAATGACGGGCTCCGCATCGGTATCTCCACCGAGAGCGCCTGCAGCGATGTCGATCAACAACTCGGTCGGAAAGATCCGAACGCGGAGGACCGCGTCCATGGAGCGTTGTGCGGAATCGTGGACGTCGGCTCGCCAGCTCGGCGCCAGCTGCGGCGTGACTTCTGCAACGACAGCATCTTCCAATCCGGTCATCGGAACGCGATGGATTGAACCCTTAGGCCCTTCCAGCCCGTGCTCGCGAGTCATGTAGTAGCGATAGCGCACCGACCGCTTCTTGGTGATGGTCGGGCTCATCGGATTGCCGAGCGAGTCGAACACCTTACCGATCAGCCTCGCGCCGGACCGCAGTTGAGTGGTGCGGCCTTTGCCGCGGGTCTTGCTTCTCAATTCCTGGACAGCGCCCCAAAGCTCACTCTGTGCGCACGATAGCGGGAACTGGCAGACAGTTTGGTCGCCCTCCGTGTGGGCGAATCGGGAAACAGAATTGTCGCCCGAGTCTAAACGGATGTTTATTGCGCACAGGACTTCCATCCCGAATTTCAATTCCCCGCGCCGCGCTCTCTCAACTCTCCCGGTCGCGGGCGAAGGTTCGGCCGGCGAGCAGGAAGTGGATGGCGGCCCACACCAAGAAGCCCAGCATCGCGATAAGCGCGTAGCGAATGCCGGTGGCGTCGGCAGCGCCGCAGACCGCCGCGTAGGCTTCATCGGCGCATGCGGTCACGCGGTCGAGCCCTTGGCCTGCGAGAATTTGGCTCGCAAAGAAATCGTTGGCAAGGCCGACCAGCGGCGGGCCGACGCCGTAGCCGATAATGGTGCCCACAAAGACGAGGATAGCCGTCGCAGTCGCACGCGCGCGCGGCGGCGACACACTTTGGGCGACGGCGAAATAAGGGCCGGCATAGAGGAAGTGCGCCAGCGGCGCGATCAGCAGGAATGCCAGCGCCGGCAACAACGAGGTTTGCAGGAAAGAGGCAATATAAAGTGGAATTGCGAGCGCAAGTCCGAGCGCGGGCAACCATGTGAGCGCGTTTTTGTGACGTTTCGTCAGACGATCGGCGAGGAAGCCGCCGAGGAACGTCCCGATGGCCATCGAGATGCCGGCGTAAGCGCCGTACACGTAACTTGCGTGCGCGATTTCATCCTGCAGCGTCGCGCCCATGTCGTAGTTGCGCACGAGGTGTGAGACGAGGAATTGCAGGCTGCCATAACCGCACGCCGCCACCATCGCGCCGCCGAGGGCGTTGTGCCAGAAGGACGGCTTGCGCGAGAGCGCCTTCAGCGTTTCGACAAACGTTGGCGCTTGTTCCGCCGCTTTCATACGCGGCGGCTCGCGCACTGTGAGCTTCAAGAGCAGCGCCGCAAGTAAGCCTGGCGCGCCTAAGAGCCAGAATGCACTGCGCCAGTCGAAATTCTGTGTGAGCCAACCGCCGCCAATCGCGGCGATGCCTGAGCCGATCGGAATGCCCAGCGCATAGATGCTGAGCGCCGAGGCGCGGCGGTCTGCTGGGAAGTAGTCGGAGATCACCGAGTGCGACGGCGGCACGCACGCCGCTTCACCGATGCCGACGCCAATGCGCGCGAGCAAGAGTTGGAGGTACGATTGCGTGAAGCCGCAAAGCGTCGTGAACAGGCTCCACACCGCCGCGCCCGTAGCAATGATGGTGATACGGTTGGTCTTCTCGGCTAAACGCGCAATTGGAATGCCCGCGATCGTGAAGAGGAGGGCGAAGGCGGGCCCGCCGAGGATGCCCAATTGGAAATTGGTCAGCCCGAAGTCTTCCTTGATCGACTCCTGCACGATCCCGAGCAGGATGCGGTCGATGAAGTTGAACATGTAGATGACCACAAGCGCGCCGAGCACATAGGCCCGATAGGGCCTGGTCCCATGCCCCTGAAAACTCGTGGCGGTGGTTTCGCTCATCCTTGTCCTCCCGTCCCGAACAATGGCGCGGCCCGTGGGCGGCGTCAAACGGTCGTTCGATTAGTAGCGCGGAGGCGGAAAAAGCGTTCGCCCGCCGCTTGCCAGAACACCAAACGATTGGCAGAATTTGGGCAGGTGCCCCTGGAGCACGAATGTCACTCAAGCTTATTCAGATCGGGATGAACACCGCCGATCTGCCGGCGACATTGGAACTGTTCACCGAGGCGTTAGGCTTTCAGAATGCCGGCAGTCAGGTCATTCTCGGCAGCCTCATTCAGATCCAGGGTCTCGATACCAGCTCGCATGCTTTGATGTGGTGGCTGGTGGGGGCACAGCCGCGCTTGCAGCTGGAGTTCTTCTATCACACCAAGCCTGCTCAGCGGCCGCTGCGGGCTGATTGGACGCCTGCGGATCACGGCTGGACGCGCTTCGGCATCGCAGTGGAGCGCTTTGATCGCGCGCTGGAGGAAATGGCGAAACGTAGGATTGCGCCGATTGCCGGTGTCGCGTCGGTTGATGGCTTGCGGCGCTGCGCTTTTCGCGATCCTGGCATTGGTGCGATCGTTGAGGTCATGGAGGACGGTGACGCTCTGCGTACGCTTTGCGGCCGAAATGCTGGTCCAGCGCTGGTTTATGCGTCTGCTTCCGTGTCCGACCTTGGCGCTGCGCGTGCTTTCTACACAGAGGTGTTGCAGCTCCCGCTTGCGCCCAAGGCGGAGCTTCACTCGTCGCAAGCGGATGCATTGTGGGGCTTGGAGAATGCGCGCTCAGAATCTTTCCTAGTCGATGCTGGCGGCGTGTTTTTGGAGATCGTTCAATACGCGGCGCCTCAAGGTAGGCCGCGGCCCGCGGACTACCGAACATCGGATCAGGGCATTGTCAACGTTGCGCTCGGCGCGCTCGATAAGCCGCCGATCGAGGCTGCGTTCAAGCGCCTGGCCGCTGCTGGACACAAGCCGCCTTACCTTGTTGATGTCGGCGATCTGCTCGCGGGTTACATCATCGATGCCGAGCGCGAGATCGAACTCGCGGTGATCCCGGAATCGTTAGAGGCGGCGCTCGGGTTTGCGCCGATCAGTCCGTTTCTAGGGGCAAGCGAGGGCTGAAGCGCGCCCCCTTGACGGGCTGCGCGTGCATCTAGAAGCTGCCAAACGATTGATAGGCGCTGAGAAACGCGTTGGATTTTGCCGGGAGGCCGTGTTGGATTTCGTCACCATGGGTCGGTCGGGCCTACGCGTCTCCGCGGTAGGTCTTGGCTGCAACAATTTCGGCTGGTCGATCAGCCCTGAAGCCTCCCAGCCGGTCGTGCATAAGGCGCTCGACCTCGGCATCACGCTCTTCGACACCGCCGACATTTACGGCAACCCGCCTGGGAACGCAGAGTCAGTTCTTGGGCAGCTGATCAAGGGCAAGCGCCGGGATATCGTGCTGACGACGAAGTTTGGCTACGATTTTAACGGCGGACCACCGAACAACTCGCGCGCTTTCATCATGAGCGCTCTTGAGGGAAGCTTGAAGCGGCTTGGCACTGATTTCGTCGATATTTACATGGTGCACATCCCCGATCTCACCACGCCGATCGAGGAGACACTGCGCACGCTCAATGACATCGTAACGTCAGGCAAGGCGCGGCATATCGCGGTGTCCAATATGGACGCTTGGCGCGTTGTCGATGCGTTGTGGCTGGCGAAGGAACTTGGCGCGAAGAGTTTCATCTGCGCTCAGAACGAATTTAGCCTGCTGGAGCGCTCGCCGGAGAAGGATTTGATTCCTGCGCTGCTGCATCACGGATTGACGCTCAATCCGTATTTTCCGCTGGCGTCGGGCATGCTCACCGGAAAATACATTAGCGGCGACACGGGGCGGCTGAAGGACAATTTCCTCGGCCTTGGTGGAAAATTCCTAACAGAGCGCAACCACGCGATCGTTAGTAAGCTAAACGACTACGCGCGGAGCCGCGGCCGCACGATCACCGAACTCGCGATGAGCTGGCTTGTCTGTCAATCGGTGGTGGCTGGCGTCATCGCCGGCGCGACGCGGCCGGAGCAGGTTGAACAGAACGTCAAAGCGGCCAACTGGAAATTGACGGTGGATGAGCTGGCTGAGATCAACGTGATAACCGCCTGAGGAAGCATTATGATCAACGGCGTCCATCACATTTCGCTCGCGACGACAGATATGGAGCGCATGCTGGGCTTTTATCGCGACCTTCTGGGTCTCGAAGTGCGCGAAGCGTGGAAGGTCGAAAAGACTGACGAGACGTTCCAAACCATCGTAGGCTTGAAAGAAGCGGCGTTTCACGCCGCCTGGCTCCGTGCCGGCAACGTCGAGATCGAAATCTTCCACTATCTCCACCCGAAGGGGCGGCCGGTCACGCCAAGCCCAGCATGCGACGGCGGCATTCGTCACATCTGTTTCGATATCACGGATCTCGCCAGCGAGTACGCGCGCCTGAAGGCGGCCGGAGTTGAATTCTTCTCAGAGCCGCAGCATGTGCCGGAGGCGCGCGTCACCACTGTGTACGCACGCGATCCGGATGGAAATATCGTGGAATTGCAGGAAGTACACGCTGGCAGCGAAATTCCAGCGATCTCGACTTACGCGCCGCTGTCGTAACAGCGCGCGTCGTCTATTCGATGACAACAGGGAAGGCCGGGTGGTCGAATGGCTTATCGATTTGCAGGCCGCGACCGTCGGTGCGGTGGTTGGGTGCGCCATTATAGCAGATGCGCGCATCCATGCGGCGCGAACCCCAAGCCCAGCGATCGAACTTCGTCGATTGGTTTTCTTGCGAATAGTGCATGGTCAGGCTGTGGTGTGCGAGCGCGTCGCCCGGCTGCATGTGGAATGCCGGTGATACCTCGAATTTTTCGAGGAGCCACGGATAAACTTCGACCGCGCCTTTCGGAAACATCTTTCCGTTGGCGTCGCGATAGGCGGTAGCCTTGCCCATTGGCGGAAGCCGGTGGCTGCCGCTGAGATATTGGAGGCACCCCATGTCCGGTGTGATTTCGCAGGCGGCGACCCAGATTTGCAGGTCATTAGCGCGGTCAAGCGGGGTTGCGGGATAATCCTGGTGCCACGGCGTTTGGCCGGAAAACCAAGCTTCGCCATCACCGCGCTTAGGCTTGTGAAAGACACTGTCCGCAAAGAGGCGCAGCGGCCGTGTCTTGATGAGGCGCGCGCTAGCTTCCGCTAATTCGTGGCACACAGCGAGATCTTCCAGCCAGCTGTCGCTTTCGCGCAAATTCGTCGACGCGACATACTCGACCATTAGGGCGCCTTGCGCGTCCGGTGCCCGTTCAGCGACGTAGCCGTCCTCGCCCTTGATGCGTGTATCCATGACTTTTTGGATGTGTTGTAGCAGTTCGCTCGCGAGCGGCGGCGCAAGCAACCGCTCGAGTTTCACCCAGCCGTTCTCCTCAAAGAACTCGACCTCCGCTTCAGTGACTTCGCGGATTTGATCGAACTTCCTTGTAGCCAGAGACTGCTTCTGCAACTGAACCTCCATCACGCCCTCTGCCACCAATCATACGTATGGTAGAACTTGTTGTCGAGAGGGGCTGGCGCCAGGATAACGCCATGGACTTGGATGCGGAAATTGCGCGTGTCGTGCGCCAACTGGGCGAAGGGCCATCTCTCGATCTGGCGGCTTTGCCGGCGGACCAGGCGCTGGCGATCGCTAGGCCAGCGCTGCCGCCGTTCGGGCCGGTTTCGCCGGGCTTAGACATACGCGACGTGCGCCTTTCCGTGTTGCGCGGGACGATCGATGTGCGCTGCTACATTCCGGCCGCCAGCCGACCGTTGCCAATCTTGGTGCATCTTCACGGCGGCGGCTGGGTCAGCGGTTCGCTCCAGCAAGAAGACTGGCGCTGCCAGTATATGGCGTTGAACGCCCGCTGCGTCGTCGTTTCAGTCGGCTACCGGTTAAGCCCGGAAGTGCGCTTTCCGGCGCCAATCTTCGATTGCTACGCGGCATGGGCTTGGGCGTGTGAGAACGCAGCGTCGCTCAACGGCGATCCCACGCGCATGGCGATAAGCGGCTCCAGCGCCGGCGGGCAACTAGCTGTGGGGCTGATGCTGCTGTTGCGCCGTGAGGACGCCCCGTTGCCCGCGTTCCAGCTTCAAACCTATCCCGCGCTCGATCCCGTACTCGCCTCGCAATCCTACCGCGACTACGCGGATGGACCGTTCATGACGCGTGCGCGGATGGCCTGGTATTGGGACCAGTATCTCGGCGCCGCCGATCGTGCGGATCCGCTGCTCGACTTTCTGAGCGATGTCTCCGGATTTCCGCCTGCGCTAGTGCAAATCGCGGAGTTCGATGTGCTGCGCGACGAAGCCAGCGCTTATGCCGAACGGCTTTTGACGTCCGGTATTCCGGTGGTGGTCAGCCTCCACAAAGGCATGATCCATGGCTTCATTGCGATTGCTCCCAATCACCCACAATCCACTTTGGCGCTCGCGGAGGGTTGTGAGGCGCTGCGAGCGGCGCTGCAATGACGATGTTCGATGTCGTTGTCGTTGGCGCGGGATTTGGCGGTCTTTATGCGATCGAGCGGTTGCGGCGCGACGGTCTTTCGGTTGTCGCGCTGGAGAGCGCCAGCGATGTCGGCGGGGTGTGGTTTCACAATCGGTACCCGGGCGCGCGCGTCGACATTGAGAGCTTGGATTATTGTTATCAGTTCTCCTCAGAGCTGACGCACGAATGGCGCTGGAGCGAGCGCTACGCGGCGCAAGACGAGCTGCTCCGCTATCTCAACTTCGTAGCCGACAAGTTCGAGTTGCGGCGGCATATCCGCTTCAATACAACGCTCGCGGGCGCGCGCTGGCGCCCGGATCAAGCACGCTACGCGCTGACAACTCACACGGGTGAGGCGTTATCGTGCCGTTTCCTGATGCTTGCGACGGGCAATCTCTCCGCGGCGCGCATCCCGAATTTCGCGGGGCTGGCGTCTTTTGAAGGCGAGTGGGTGCAGACTTCGGACTGGCCTGAGCGAGACGTTCAAATTGAAGGACGGCGCGTCGCCGTGATCGGCACCGGCTCCTCTGGCGTGCAGGCGATCACTGCCATCGCGCCGCGCGCGCAGCAGCTTTATGTGTTCCAACGCACGCCGAACTTCTCAGTGCCAGCGCGCAATGCGCCGCTTTCGGACGAGGCGTACGCGGCGGCGGTGAACATGCCCGATCGGCGTGAAATGCTGTTGGGGACGCCAGTCGGCAGCGTGTTCGGCTTGCCTGCGCCGGCGTTGAATTACGCTGAATATAGCGAAGCGGCGCGCGCTGAGCGGCTTCAAGCGCAATGGGCGCTCGGCGGGCAAGGCATGAACCGCGTGTTCGCCGATCAGGGTCTCGATCTGGCCGTCAACGCCGTGGTCTCGGAGTTTGTGCGCGAGAAGATCCGCGAGCTCGTAAAGGATCCCGCAGTCGCAGAGCAGTTGTGTCCACAGGATCATCCGATCGGCACGCGCCGCCTTTGCCTCGACACCGGCTATTACGAGACTTTCAACCGCGACAACGTCGCGCTCGTAAACGTAGCCGGCGATCCTATCGAGGAAATCACGCCAACTGGCATCCAACTCCGCGGCGGCGCCAAGTACGAGGTCGAACTGATCGTATTTGCGCTTGGATTTCACGCTTTCCGCGGCGCCATGGATCGCATCGATATCCGAAATGCTGCAGGGGCTTCGATTTCCGACGCGTGGCGGCGCGGTCCGCGCACGCTGCTGGGGCTCATGACGGCGGGCTTTCCGAACTTGTTTCACCTCACCGGTCCAGGCAGTCCATCTGTGCTCACCAACATGGCGCTGATGAACGAACAGCACGTGGACTTTGCCGCCGACTTGATCGCGTACATGCGCGCTGTTGACGCCGAGACGATAGAGCCAGAGCTGGCGGCTCAGGACGTGTGGACAGATGAGGTTACGCGCGCCGCCAGCACGCTGCTGCGGTTGAACGTCGACAATTACATGGTCCACGTGAATGCGGACGACGGCTCGCGCGTGTTCATGCCGTACACCGGCGGTCTCGCGCGGTTCAATGCAACGTGCCGCGCAATTGCTGCGGATGGGTTCAAAGGCTTCGTGTTCGGCGGCAAAGGGGAGATGCGATCGTGAGTTGCACGCTTGAGAACAAAGCGATTATCGTCACCGGCGCTGGACAAGGCATTGGAGAAGCGACTGCGCAGCTGGCCGCGTCACTCGGCGCCAGCGTCTTGATCAACGACATCGACGCCGAAGCGGCTGCGCGTGTGGCGACGGCGATCAACGAACGAGGCAGCGGCCGCGCTCACGCGCACGCCGCTGATATCTCGCTGTGGTCGAGCGGGCAGGCGCTAGTGGATGCGTGCCTGAAGCGCTTCGGGCGAATGGACGGGCTGGTCAACAATGCGGGCCTCTTCAGGATCGCGCCGCTGCTAGAGTCTAGCGAGGCGGATTTCACCACAACCATGGCCGTCAACCTAATTGGCGCAGCGTCGTGTGCGCAGGCGGCTGCGGCGCATATGCTGGAGCGCAAGAGCGGCGCGATCGTCAACATTGTGTCGGGCGCGCAGTGCGGCATGACCGGCCTCGGCGCTTACGGCGCCAGCAAGGGCGCGCTCGCCTCGCTCACCTATTCGTGGGCGCTTGAGTTGGCAAATACCGGGGTACGCCTCAATGCGGTGTCGCCGATGGCCAACACCCAGATGGCGCACAAGACGCGCGAGTACTTGTCCGCGCTTTCGATCCCACTGCCAGACACAGTGCCGCCCGCAAGCGCCAATGCACCGGTAATTTGTTACTTTTTGTCAGACGCGTCCGCAGCGATTCATGGGCAAGTAGTGCGGATCGATGGCGGCGTGCTCGCGCTGATGACACATCCCGCGATCATTGCGCCGGTTCTCCAACGCGAGAGTTGGACTGTTGACGCGGTGGCTAAGGCTTTTGCGAGCAATCTAGCCGAGCGACAGCAGAAGCTCGGCGTTGTGCAAGTCGAACTGGCGCGATGAACCCTCAGACGGCGCCGAAGTTCGGCTTGCGCTTCTCGCGCATCGCCTTCAGCGCCTCGTTGTGGTCGGCGGTCATCACCGTCAGTGCTTCGTAAGCGGCTGCGGTTTCGAGTTGCGCGATCGCAGTAGCGCGCAGGCCGTTATTCAGGATCGCCTTGGTGTAGCGGATCGCTTGCTGCGCGCCGCGCGCCAATTTGTTTGCGATCTGGCCGACTTTGGCGTCGAGTTCCGCGGCGGGCACGACGTGATTAATGATGCCGTATTCGCGCGCTTCGTTCGCTGAGATGAGGTCGCCGAGCAGGAGCAGCTCCTTTGCACGCGTATGCCCAATGAGGTGCGGCAAGATGAGGGCGCAGCCGTCCCCGGCGGTCAGGCCAATCCGCACATGGGGATCGCCGAAACGTGCATCTTCCGCCGCGATGATGATGTCGCAGCAGACAGCCAATGTTGCGCCGAGGCCGACGGCGTCGCCGTTCATGCGGCAGACAAGCGGTTTCGGAAACTCGAGCATCGACAGCACCATGTGCTTGATCTCTTCGATGATGGGTAGGAAACGCCGCGGATCGGCAGCGGTCTCTTCCATCCATTCGAGATTGCCGCCGGCGCAGAAGGCGCGACCGGCGCCCGTGAAGATCACAACATCGACGTCGGCGCGGTCAGCGAGTGCGCGGAACACCCAGGTGAGCTCGGTGTGCGATTCCGGCCCCACCGCGTTCAACTTTTCGGGATTGTTCAACGTCAGCGTCGCAATGCGATCTTGCACGGAAAGCGTCATCGTCTTGAGTGCGGCGAGATCCATTATGCACTCCGTTGGGTGAGGTCGATATAACGGCGGCGAAGATAAGCCAGATCGCCATAAGTTCGGCCGATGGCGCGGATGCGCTTGTAGTAATGCCCGACGACATACTCCTCAGTCATCCCGATGCCGCCGTGTAGTTGGATGGCTTGGCCGCAGACAAACTCACCCGCTTCGATTGCAGTGATCAGCGCCGCTGATGCCGGGGCGCCGCGCGCGCGGGGTTCTGCGTCGATCAGGGACAACGCGCGAAAGAGGGCAGAGCGCAACTGCTCGCACTTCACGTAGCAATCGGCGACGCGGTGCGTCAGCGTTTGGAAGCTCGATAGCGTCCGGCCGAATTGCGTGCGGGTCTTTAGGTACTCGGCGGTGATGCTCAGCGCCGCCTCCATGCACCCTAGCGCCTCAGCGGCGAGGAGAACGCGCGCTTGGTCGATGGCGCGCTCAAGCGGCGCGGCGGCGTCTGCGAGGACGAGCGTGGCCGGCGTGTCCGCGAAAGAGAGATCGCAGGCGGGCGCGCGATCAATCGTGCGATAGGCGCGACGCGTGAGGCCAGCTGCATCTTTGTCAACGACCCACAGCGTTGTTTTGCCCTCGAGCAACGCCGAGACCAAAAAGTGGCCCGCGATGGCGCCATCCTGCACGACGATCTTCTCGCCGCTCAGTGTGAAACCGCCCGCGGCTCTCTTTGCGGCGGTTGTGATGCGGTTGAGATCGTATCGCGATGATGACTCTTCGGTGGCCAGCGCCACAAGCGCTTGGCCGGTGCCGATGGACTCCAGCAGAGCGCTATGGGTCGAAAAATCGTCGGCGCGTGCAAGCAAGCCAGCGGCGACCACAGCCGTTGAAATGTAGGGCGTGATCAGGCGTCCGCGCCCGAAGCTTTCCGTCAGCAGCGCCGCGTCGATCGCGCCGCCGCCGAGCCCGCCGCTCTCTTCAGGGATCATGAGCAAAAGCCAGCCCAAATCCGCCATTGTCTTCCAGTTCGCAGGCGAAAACCTAATGCCTTCGCGCGTATGCTGAAAGCCCGCTTCGCCGGAGACGAAGCGCTCGGCGCTCTCCTTCAACATCGTCTGTTCGTCGCTTAGTCGAAAGTCCAAAATGATCCCCGATCACAGACCGAATTGCTGTTTCGCGATGATGCCGCGCTGAATTTCGTTGCTGCCCGCGTAGATCGTAGTCGCGCGCAGGAAGAGCTGACGCGCCGCAAGCCCCGGTACGTACTCCGGAGGGGATGCGGCCAAGTCGTTGCGCTCGAGATCGGCCTCGTCGTAATACACGCGTCCGCGCGCACCGATCAGATCGACGGCGAGTTCCGCCATGTGCTGCTGCAGTTCGCTAGCCACGATCTTGAGGGCGGACGCGATCGCCGGGCTGCGGCTGCCGCCGATCACCTCGCGCAACACCGCCCATTCCAAGCCATCCAGATCAATCTCGATCTTGGCGATGCGCCGCCGGACGTCATCTTCATCCAGTGTGCCGTTCGCGTTGCGCAGCTCCGTCTCCGCCATCTGCTTCAGCAGAACGAGATCGCGCTTTGCGCGTGGGACATGCGCGTTGGTGACGCGCTCATTGCCGAGCAAGAACTTAGCATAATCCCAGCCACGGCCTTCTTCGCCTATGATGTTCGTGACGGGCACGCGCACATTTTCGAAGAACACTTCGTTGACGCTATGGCCTTCATCGATCGTGATGATTGGCCGCACCTGGATGCCGGGGTCGTCCATCGGCAACATCAGAAAGGAGAGACCGCCCTTTTGTGGAGGCACTTCGGTGTTTGTGCGCGCGAGGCAGAACATCTTGTCGGCGTAGTGCGCTTCCGTGGTCCAGATCTTCTGACCGTTGAGCACGTATTCGTCGCCTTCGCGCACCGCCGTTGTGCGCAGCGACGCCAAGTCTGACCCAGAGGAGGGCTCTGAGAACCCCTGACACCAGAATGTATCACCGGTGAGGATGTCTGGAATGTACTGCTTTTTTTGCTTCTCGGTGCCGAACGTGAAAATGAGGGGACCGACCAAGCGCAAACCGAAATAGCTCAGGAAGGGCGCGTCGACAGCGGCCAGCTCCTCTTCGAAGATGTGAACGTGCAGCGGCGACCAACCTGTCCCGCCATACTCTTTCGGCCAGTGCGCCGCCGCCCAGCCGCGTTCATACATGATGCGGTTCCAGGCTTTGAGATCGGCTTTGGTAGGATGCACGCCTTGGCGGGTGCGGCGCGCCATATCCGGCGGCACTAGATCTTTGAGTGCGTCGCGGATCGAGTGCCGAAAGCGCTCGTCCTCGTCGGAAAACTGCAGGTTCATTCTAGCTCCAAACTGTCAACGCGCCGCCGCGATGGCGCGCGCGCGTTCGCGGAGAACATCCTTGCGGACTTTGCCGATGGCGGTGCGCGGAAGATCGTCGACCAGCTCGACATGCTCCGGGATTTTTTGCTTGGCGACACCGGCTGCGATCAGGAAGTCCGCCAGTTGCGAGAGCGTCACAATGCGTCCAAGCGTCGGGACAATAAAGGCGCACGCCATTTCGCCGGTACGCGGGTTGGGCATCGCGACGATGGCGATCTCCGCGATGTCGGGATGTCCCGCGAGCGTATCCTCGATTTCCTTAGGACTGATGTTCTCGCCAGCGCGGATGATGATGTCCTTCTTGCGCCCGGTAATGACGATGAAGTCATTTTCCACGATGCGGCCTAAATCGCCCATATGGAAGAAACCTTCCGCGTCGATGGCTTCATCCGTGTCCTCTGGTCGCGTGTACCCAATCAGCATTTGCGGGCCGCGGGCGATGATTTCACCTTCGGCGCCGGCCGGCAGCGGCGCGCCGGTGACAGGATCCACCACGCGCGCTTCGCAGCCGATGATCTGGCCGTCCGTCGTCGCGCCAAGCTCGGCGTTGGCGCGGCTGTTGATGCCTCCGGTGATGTTGGGGACTTCGGTCGCGCCGTAGATGCGGGAGAATGCGCAATTGGGGAAAAACGCGGTCGCTTCGCGGATGAGCTCGGGCCGCACCTGGGCGCCGCCGCAGAGATAAAAACGCATGTCTGGCAGATGATCGTCCTGCCGCTTTGCTTCGGCGAGCAGGCCCTCCAGAAAGATCGTCGAGGCGATCATGGCCGTCGCGCGGTGTTTGCGCATCGTGTTGACTGCGGCGGCGGGATCCCAGGTGTCGGCGAGTATAGTTGTAATGCCGAGCGTGAAGGGCATGCAGAGCGAATAGAGCGCGCCGGTGACGTGGGTGACGGTCGAGGGATTGTAGAGAATGTCGTGCGGGCCGACGCCAAGATGCTGCCGGCGCATCCAGTTCTCGGATTGCAGACTGTTGTGGCTATGGAGCACGCCTTTTGCGCGGCCAGTAGTGCCAGACGTGTACATCACCAGCTTGACGGCGTTCGGATCGGCGCCGGGCAGCGCTGCTTCGTGATGGCCCTCATCCAGCAGGGCGGCGTAGCTCACGCAATCATCGCCGCCGCCGCGGACGACCACGATTTCCAGTTCGCGTCCAATTGCAGCGCGCACGCGCTTGGCCATGGCCAGATAGTCGACGTTTCGAAACTCATCAGGCACGAACAGCATGCGGCTGCGGCTGTCGCCCAGCATGAACGTCAGCTCGGCGTCCCGATAAATTGGCGTAATCGGTCCGAGCACCAAGCCAGCCTTGGCGGCAGCCAATCCAATGACGACCGCCTCCCTCCAGTTTGGCAGCTGAAAAGAAATGGTCTCGCCCGGCTGGTACTCACGCCGCACCAGCGCGCGCGCGAGCAGCGTGGACTCGGTGTCGAGATCGCGGAGCGTGAAGGCCTGGTCGCCCTCGATAACGGACACGTGGTGGGGATCGGCGGCAAGGCGCTCGGCGAGATGATCGGCGACGGTCTTGTTGACCCAGACGCCGGCGCGCACAAATGCGTCGGCTCTGCGAGCGTCCCAGCGCACCTGCCAGCCGCCAACGTCCCGCATTGCATCAATCTCCCGTTTGGTTGATGATGCAATCACCGCCGCGACGGTGTCAAACGCCCGAGGCTTTTTTCTCTTTTAGGATCGCGTTCTCAAGGCCGCCGTCGCTGATGCTTTGGAAGGCCGTCGCGACGTGTGAGAGTTGGTGCGTGTCGAAGTGCGCGGCGATCGCGGTGCCGAAGCCTTGCATGTCCAACGTGCGATTGAGCGAGCGCTTCAGCAGCCGTAGCGCGAACGGTGAGGCCAGCGCGATTTTCTGCGCCATCTCCATCGTGCGGTCTTCCAGATCGGCGCGTGGCACAACGTGATTGACCATGCCGATGTCCTTGGCCTCGGCGGCGGTAAACTTGCCGCCAGTAAACAGCATTTCGCGCGCCTTGCGTTGCCCGAGCACCCAAGGATGCACCAGCACCTCGACCGCCGCCGCACCAAGGGAGTGCGCCACCGGGTCTGAGAAGAACGCGTCTTCAGAAGCAATGATTATGTCGCACATATTGGCAACCATGAAGCCCGCGGCGATGCACGCGCCTTGTACCTGTGCGATCACCGGCTTCGGCGTGTGCAGGATGTGGAGGCTGTATTCCAGATAGCGTTTAACCTCGAAGTCCCAACGCTCCTCCACCGTGAAGTTGCCGCGCTCGCGCTGCGCCTGCTTCAAATCGTGCCCGGCCGAAAAGTGATCGCCCTTGCCGCCGAGGATGATGACACGAACGTTGTCATCATCAGCCGCTTCGGTAAACGCGCGGTGGAGTTCGTCGAGCAGCTCTTTGCTCTCGGCGTTGCGCGCTTCGGGACGGTTGTGCGAGATGCGGCGCACCGCGCCGAAATCTTCGATCGCAAGCGTTGTATAGGTCACGTGGTCTCCGTCGCGCTTTATTTTGCGAGCGCCGGCTGACGCGAAGCCTTCGCGGCGACGGGTCTGCGGGCGATGTCGCCCAGTCGCGAGCCGTAGAGCTTTCCACCCTTGCCGACCGCCAGGAAGTTCCCGGGATCGGCCAGCAGGCCTATGTCGGCCACCGGGTCGCCGTCGACGACGATAAAGTCCGCAAGCTTGCCTTTGGCGATGGTGCCGAGGTCTTCTTTGTTGCCCGTCACCATCTCGCCACCGAATTTGGTGGCCCAACGGATCACGTCGAGCGGCGGAATGCCGGCGACCCGGACGTAGAACTCAAGTTCTTCGCCATAGGTGCCATGATCGAGCGGCTGCGCCCCGTAATCGTCGCCCAATGTCATCTTTAGGCCGGCTTTGTTCGCGATCGGGAGCCATTTGATCATGTGCTCCATGCCGCTGCGCATTTCGTCGATGAGAGCGCCCGACCAAATCTTGCAGGCTTCGTACGGATAACGAATGGAGGGAACCAGGAAGACATCTTTCTCGATCATAAAGTCGATGCATTCTTGGTCCATGCCGTCGCCGTGGTCGACGATGTCGATGCCCAGGCGCACGCTTTCCATTATGCCTTTCTTGTTGGCGATATGGGCGCGGATGCGGGCGTCACGCGAGTGGGCGGTGTCGATCGCCGCTTTCAACTCTTCGACGCTCATTTCAAGATCTTTGTAGAAGCCGACCACGCCGTGTCCGGGCGTCGCGAAGATTTTGATCATCTCCGCGCCGCGCTTCAGCTCTTCGCGAACCGCGCGGCGGAAGGAATCGACGCCGTCGGCGATGTTGGTCTGGGCGGTCATGCCCGAACCCCAGTGCCATTCGAAGCCGTCCTGCGAGTGGCCGGTGGTGCTGACATCGCGGCTGCCGGCAACAATGCGCGGGCCTTCGATCAAGCCTTGTTCGACCGCGATCTTGCACGCAGCGTCGATTGCGTAGGGCGCACCCGCGCTGACGACACCGGTGAAGCCGGAATAGAGCGCTTTACGCAGGTGATCGGCGGCGCGCAGCGTTTGCAGCGCCGGCGGTGCCTCCATGCCGACCGGCAGTTTTTCGGCGGCGCTGAAGCGGGTATAGGTGGCGTGATAGTGGCCGTGCACCATGCCCGGCATGAGCGTGCGGCCGCTGAGATCAAAGACCTCCGTGTCGCCTTCGCTGTTGGCATATTCGCCGCGGCCGACCGACTCGAAGCGGTCGCCGTTGACGACGATCGTCATCGCGTCTTGCGGAGCGTTATCGCCATCGACCAAACGTGCATTGGTGAAAACCATACGTCCCATGACGCAACCTCCCGAGTTTACATTTTGACGGTCCGCCGTGACGGAGTCCAAAGGCCATCACGACCCTAAAACAGCCAAACGGTCGTTGCAATCGTTATCAACCGAAAGGTTGGTATGTCTTGACCTCCCGCGGCCCTGCGTTGACAACCATGTCAGTTCAAATTGCGAAGGGGGACGAGATGTCCAAGGTTTGGGTGAAGGGGCGCGCGCGCGCCAAGGACGTGGCGAGCTTCGAGGCGTGGGCTGCGGAGCTGGTTGAAAAGATCCGCACGACCGACAAGGGCACGCTCGCGTTCGGCGTCTATCCGGCCGGCGGCGGCGAATACATTTTCCTTGAGCTGTATCAGGATTCAGAGGCTGCACTAGGCCATCTCAGCAATGTCGGATCGCTGTTGGAGCGGATGGGCGATGTCGCTGAAATTACCGCGCCGCTTGAGGTCTATGGCGATATCAACGACACGCTGCGCGAGACGTATGCCGGCTGGAACGCCGTCAGGCGCGCCGACATCTGGTGCGGCGCGCCCTGACACTCATCCGAGGTGTGAACAAACGATAGTTTGAATACGGCGTCGTGGCAGCGTGCCTTAGCGTAACCCATTGAGAATCTGCGCAGTTTCGCGGGCCAGCTGGTATCGATCCCCGGCCATGAAGGGGGTGAAGAAGTTACGTGCGCCGGCGTCGATCAGTGCCTGAGTGCGCTCGGCGATATGCGCGGGGGGGCCGCTGATGAAGAAGTAACGGCCTGCGAAATCACGCAACTTTAGCTCATTCATAAGCTCAACGTGGTGCTTTGAGCCAAATGCACGGCTCTCATCCCACCGTGCATTAAAATCGCAGACGCGGTTGGCGACGTCTGGATCGATACGGTAGCCGCGCTGGTTCAGCAGGATCCCCGCCAGGTCGTCATCACGGGTGGGCGAGCCGGCGGTGCGCCACATGAAGCGCAGCGCACGGGTCGCGTACTCGTCGAAACCATCCAAGTAGATGGCGCCATCTACGCGTTCGGTCGGCACCACACGCAGCATGAACCAGATATCGAGATCATCGATTGAGCGTCCCGCATCTGTCGCCGCCGAAGCTGCGCGTTCGATGACCGTGGAGATGACGTCAGCGCTACCCGCTTGCGCCACGACGACGCCGTCGGCGACGCGTCCTGCTTCAGCGATGCCACGCGGGCCGTCCGCGCCGAACCAAAGTGGAACCGGCTTTACAGGTTCGGTGCGCATACGCAGCGGTCGGCCATTCCACTCAATCTCGCGGCCTGCAGTCAAATCTCTCACGGCTGTGGCGTAGGTAACGAAATCGACCATTCTATATGGCTTTTCGCCCATCTCGATCAGCGCAAGATCGCCGGTGCCGATGCCGCAAAAGATACGGCCGCCAGAGAGACGTTGCAGTTCTTGCAGCGTGTTGGCATGCACCGCGGGGTGGCGGAGGCCAGGGCAGGTCACAACCGTGCCGAGTAGAGCCGTCCTCGTGTGTTGCGCCGCTTGCAACATACAGAGATATGGGTCGGGGAATTGCACTGGCGACTCGCCCCAAGCGAGCGCATCGACGCCGAGGCCCTCCGCCATCTTGCAGAACTCGTAGTCATTGTGCGGCCCACCAAAAAAACCGAAGCGAATCCGTTTTGTCATGGGTGACTCACTTTCCATGGCTTGAGCGTGTGTGCGCAGTTCGGGTCTGGGTGTGGCGCGGGGACCAAACTGGCGGACAATGTCCATACCTTGGACAGACGGCAGAGTGGTATTGACCACCAACCGTTCGTTTAATACTGTCTGAGAGTTGTCACAAGAGCCCAGAAAAACTGGCGCCTGCGCTTCAAGGGGAGGGTCACATGAGTAAACGAGACTGGGTACAGGCGCTTTGTGCCGGGACAATTCTGGCGGGGATAGCGCTGCCTGCATCCGCCCAAACCGCAGGCCTCACGCCAGCGCCTACAGCGGAGGCTACAGAGGACGAAATCATCGTCACCGCTCAGCGTCGCGCTGAACGACTGGTTGACGTTCCGATCTCGATCACGGCCGTCGATGGTGAAGCGTTGGCGGACGCTGGCGTCATCCGCATGAGCGATCTTGATCGCTTGGCGCCGGGCTTGGTGTTTTACGTAACGGCGAGCCACGCCTCGCCAACGATCCGCGGTGTCGGCAGCACGCTGACCGGTCCTGGCGCCGACAACCCCGTCGCGGTCTATGTCGACGGGGTCTATCAGTCGGCAGCTTCGGCGCTGCTCTTCGAGTTCGATAATATCGATCAAATCGAAGTCTTGAGGGGGCCTCAGGGCACGCTGTTCGGCCGCAACGCAACTGGCGGGGCCATCCGTGTGACCACCCAAATGCCGGACTATGATCCCGCGCTCCGTACGACACTCAGCTACGGCCGTTTCAACGACTTCACCGCGCGTGTTTTTGGCAATACGCCGATCACCGACACGCTGTCGGGCAATATCGCGATCATGTTCCGCGAAGCTGACAGCTACATTGAAAATCTCTATCCTGGTAACGAAGTGCACGGCCCGAGCATCCTCGCGATAAACCCGCGTCTGCGCTGGGAGCCGAACAACGATCTGTCGATCACGCTCTCAGCTCTTTACGCTGACCACCGCGACGACCGGTACGAGGCCTTTGCACCGTATCTTCGTCCGTCTCCGGCGTATGTAAGTAACCCGGGATTCGATCTACCCGGCCCGTATGAGATGAACACGGACATCCCGGGGATCTGGGATACGCATAATGAAGGTCTGACGCTGCAAGTCGATTACGACACCGGTGCGGGTTCTATCTCGGCGATTACCGGCTGGACGAGCTATGATGGCATTTTGAACTACGACGCCGACTTCGCGCCGAGTACGTTCGGGTACATCGAAGGCCACGACCGCGCCGACACTTTGAGCCAGGAAATCAACTTTGCTTCCGAGCAGATGGGGCAGTTCAGCTTTGTCACCGGCCTTTACTTCTTTCACGATCTCGCACGGCGCTCGCAGCCGTTCTATTTCGGTCCGGCCGGCCAGACCATCCCAGGCGCTGGTTACGCCGCCGAGATCACGACTGATTCGTGGGCCGCTTACGCGGAAGGTACATACGACCTCACTCCGGACCTGCATCTCACCTTGGGCCTTCGCTACTCTCACGAAGAGAAGGAGTTTGAATTCCTAAACCTTGCCTCGCTGGCGACGGGCAATAGATCGGACAGCTGGGAAGAGCTCACGCCGCGCGCGGTGGTTCGTTATGAGCTTGACGACCGCTCAAACATCTATGCGTCCTACAGCCAGGGTTTTAAGTCGGGCACCTACAATCCCAGCGTCAATCCGTCACCATCTGGCTTGGCGAACCAGCCAGTCGATCCAGAATACGTGGATTCCTATGAGATCGGCTACAAGGCGAGCCATAGCAATTGGCGCTTCTCGGCGGCTGCGTTCTTCAGCGAGTACACTGATATCCAGGTCAATATTCAGTTGGCGCCGAGCATCCTAGCCTACCAAAACGCAGGTTCCGCCGAAATCTATGGTCTCGAACTTGAATGGGCGGCGGACCTTACAGACAACTTCAGCGTCAGCGCTGGTGCGGCCTGGACTCAAGGTGAGTACACTGACTTTGCGAATGCGCCGATTTCTGACGGCACAAACGCGCCTGTGGTGTTCGGTGACGTGTCGGGTAACACTACGACGCGGACACCCGAGTTCACGGCCAATCTTGGTGGCACCTACACGATCCCTACAAGTGTGGGCTCGTTCGCCGCGACTGGTAATGTGGCTTATAATAGCGGCTACTTCCCGGCGCCGGATAACCGTCTTGAGCAACCGTCCTACACGATGGTCAATGGTGAGCTTTCGTGGACAACTCCGGACGATCGCTATCGCTTCGCGCTATGGGGCCGCAATCTCCTTGATGAGGAGAAGCTGCTTTATCTCGCGGCGGCACGATTCGATCTTGCAATTTATGATGAGCCGCGCACCTACGGCGTATCGTTCACAGCAAACTTCAACTAATCTCCCGTAGTATTCACGCCGGGCGCCAAAACGCCCGGCGTGCTTTTTTGCTGACGTGCTGCACTGTGCTGTCAGCGGAGGTGTCCTCAGTCAAATGCGTGCGCTCGTTACCGGTTCCGCAAGTGGCATCGGCCTCGCGGTCGCGCACAGGCTCAACGCGGACTCGAATGCGCGCACCGGACGCGGCGCTCAACTAACGCTTGTCGACATCGCTCCAGAAAAGCTCGAAGAAGCTGCGGGTGGGCTGCGCAAAGAAGGCGCCGAGGTCATAGCGATTGTCTCTGATATGACCGATCCCGCTGCGCCCGCGAAGGTCGTGGCTCGATCGGTCCAGGAGTTTGGCGGGCTCGACGTGCTGATCAGCAACGCCGGCGCCATTGCCCAGGCGACGCTGCTTGATCTTACGCTCGAGCAATACGAGCGCACATTTCAACTCAATACGCGTGCGACTTGGCTCCTGGCCAAGGCGGCTCATCCGCATCTCAAGGTGTCGCGTGGGTGCATTGTGGCGACGGCGTCTGTTGCGGCGCATCATCCTATCCCGACACTGGGCGTCTATTCACCGAGCAAGGCCGCACTTCTGATGTTGGCGCGCCAAATGGCGGCCGATTGGGGGCCCGATGGCATCCGCGTGAATACGGTGTCGCCGGGCTCGACGTTGACCGGAATCTCCGGCGCCGATCCTGCCTCGTTCGATCCGGCTTTAATGGAGCCGGGCGGCGCACCGGATCGCAATCCGCTTGGATTCTTTTCGCGGCCTGACGATCAGGCTGCGGCGATAGTCTTTCTTGCCAGCCCCGAAGCGCGCTTCATCACCGGCGCGGATATAAACGTCGACGGCGGGGTGCAAACTCAGCTCATGGTCAAGTCCGGTCACCCGCGAAAGAATTGAAGCGCGGCGTGCCGTAAGAACGAACGTGGAGAAGCGATGTCGACCTGGGATTATGAGACAGACGTCGTTGTCGTCGGCTCAGGATCAGCGGGGCTCACGACGGCTTGGACGGCCGCAAAGTGCGGACTCGATGCGCTCGTGATCGAAAAGACTGAGTATTACGGCGGCAACAGCGCGATGTCTGGCGGCGGCGCGTGGATGCCGAATGCGCCTGAGCTGCTACGCCAGGGCCAGCGCGACGATCCGAAGAATGTGCTCCAGTACCTCCGCAACATCGCGCCTGAGGTCGATCAAGCGCGCCATCAACGCTTCGTCGAAGAAGTGCCGAAGATATCCGCGGCGCTAGAGACGACACCGCACTTCCGGGGCGGTTATTATTGGGGCAAGGGGTACTCGGACTATCATCCGAGTAAGGGCGGCAATCCGTTGGGCCGTGGCCTATGGCCAAAACCAATGGACCTTAGAACGTTGAAGCAGGAAGCGCGGGACCTGCGCGGCAGCGCGCTCATGGTCGGCGCCCCGAAGGGCGTTTGGATGACAAGCGCTGAAGTCAGCGATCTTATTCGCGTGCGATGGGGCGCTTCGCTTCGCCGCTACAAAATGATGATGAAGATGGGCTGGCGCAAAGTGCACGCTCATCTCACAGGCGCGGAGATGATCACGTCGGGCCGTTCTCTGGTTGCGCGCCTGCGCCTTGCCGTGCGCGACGCTGGCGTTCCCCTTTGGCTGAAGACGCCGATGAAATCGCTGATCGTCGAACAGGGCGCCGTTATCGGTGTTAATGCGGAGAAGGACGGCAAGCCGATCCGCATCTGCGCGCGCCGGGGCGTCATGATTGCCGCGGGCGGTTTCGAATTCAGCCCGGAGCTGCGCGCCAAGTTTCAGCCACTGTTAGGCGGTGTCGGGCATAGCCACGGCTCGCCCGGCAACACGGGCGACGGCATTATGGCCGGCGCCGACATCGGCGCAGCGATCGATCTGATGGACGACGCGTGGTGGATGCCGGCGATCGACACGCCTGGTAGTGCACGCCCTACCGTGATGGAACGCCAGGCGCCCAATCAGTTCATCGTCAATGTCGAGGGCAAGCGCTTCGTCAACGAGTCCGGCCCTTACACTGACTTCGGTCACGCCGTGCTCGCCGGCCAGGCGCGCGGCGTCGATCACAACAAGTTCTACATGATCACCGATCATGAGGCCTGGACGCACAACTTGATCGCTAGCCACGTGCCCGGCATGCCGATGCCGCAGGCTTGGTTGGACCACGGCACTGTCGTCGTCGCCGATACAATGGAAGAGCTGGCGAAGAAGATCGGCGTGCCGAGCGCCGCGCTCGTGGAAACCGCCGCTCGCTTCAACAGGTTCGCTGCGGCTGGCCGCGACGACGACTTCCATCGCGGTGAAAGCGCTTATGACAATTTCTATGGCGACCACCGCCAGAATAATCCCAATCTCCGCGAAGTGAATAAGCCGCCATATTACGCGTTTCGCATGGTGCTTGGCGATCTCGGCACCAAGGGCGGACTTGTCACCAACGAAAATGCGCAAGTGCTCGATAAGCAAGGTCGCACGATCCCGGGCCTATACGCAGCCGGCAACAGCAGCGCCTCCGTGATGGGCCATAGTTACGCAGGGCCTGGCGCCACGATCGGCCCGGCCATGACCTTCGGCTGGATCGCGGCGCATGTCATGGCCGGCCGCAATACGACTATGACGCAAGAGCTGGCGGCTGTGAGCGCCTAAGCACGAGGAGAGCGCCATGCCAGTGCCAAAAGACCTGCTGATCCAACCGGACCGCAGTACGGTTCGTCTCGATGAGCTCAAAGCGTATGATCGCGTTGTCGGACGCCAAACGTTTTACGGCTATTCCAAAGGTACGCCCGGCTATGATGTGCGGCCGAAAGGGCAGGAGGCGGGGCCATACTTCGGCGTTTTGCTCAACGCGCCGCTGATCGCCGATCATCTCAGTGAACTGGGCGTGTACTATCGCACCCGCGGCGAGGTCGCCGGCAGCTACTCTCACGCTGATCGTGAATGGACTGACATTGTTCTTGGCGAGCATCTTGGCTTCAACATGTGGGGTCACATTCTCGACGGCCTCGCCGTCGGGGTGCGACCCGAGGCGGTTTATGCCGTGCTCGAACATCGCGAGAGCGATCTCACCGAGGATGAACGCCTGCTCGCGCAATATATCCGCCGCCTAGCGGATGGCGCGCTCGAAGCTTCAGACTGGGCTTACGTGCAACAAAAGTACGGGACGCGCGGCGCAGTAGAGTTTTCCGCTTGGATCGCACACTTGATTACGACGATCCGGCTCATCCAGGCATTCCTGGCAAATCACTCCGATTCCAACGAAGCGCTCGCCGCACGGCTGCGCACATTCATCGCTGATGGTGAGCCATTGCCAGACCCAAAGGCGCGCGTGCCGAAGCTGGAATACGAAGAGCAGACGAGCTGAGCCCTTAAAGCGGCCCGAGGCTCATGCCGCCGCACACGGTGATAACTTGGCCCGTGATGTAGCTCGCGTCTTCGGAAGCGAGAAAGCGCACGCAAGCGGCGACTTCACGCGGCTCGCCAGGGCGGCGCATCGGAATGGCTTGCACCCCTTTCTCTTGATACTCCTTCGGCACGGTCCGAAACATGCCGGCGTCGATCAGGGCCGGCGCTACGCAGTTCACGGTTACGCCGTACCGGGCCATCTCGATCGCAGCCGTCCGCGTCAGGCCCTCAATGCCGGACTTGGCGGCAGCATAGCTTGCGCCGGCAATTGAGCCGCGCCCGGCAAGCGAACTCATTGTCACAACGCGTCCGTAGGCGCGCGTTCGCATGCCCGGGAGGAAAGTGCGCATCGCGTTCAACGTGCTTTTCACGTGGGTAGCCATGACGAGATCGAAGTCCTCGTCCTTCACCTTGACCAAGAGGTCGTTGCGGATGACGCCGGCCATCGTAACCAGAATGTCAACCGGCCCTCGCGCGTCTTCGATGCGCGCCCTGAGCGCCTCCACTTCTGTAGTCGATGTTGCGTCGCACCCTTCGCCATGCGCTGCATGACCCTTCGCCGTAAGCGCTGTCGCCAGCGTTTCGGCGGCCTCCGCGTTGCGATCGGCGATCGAGACCCGATAGCCTTCGCCGGCCAGCGCCTCGCATACGGCGGCGCCAATTCCGCCGGCCCCTCCGACGACCAAGCTATGGCGCATTTCAATTCTCTCCTCACCAGATCGCAGCGTTGACGGCACCGTAGAAACCAATAATCTATCGATCGTTTGGTGGCCAGCAAGGGCCTGATTTGGGAGCGCGTTGTGTCGGAGTGGGTGAGCACGCGGACGGAAGGGGACGTCTGTGTGGTGACCATCGACAACCCGCCCGTAAACGCGTTCCACCCGCGTGTCGCGGAGGCTTTGATCGAGACGTTCGACGAACTCGATCGCCGTAAACCCAAGCCGCGCGCGGTGGTGCTCACTGGCGCGGGCCGCTACTTCATGGCTGGCGGTGACATTCGCTTTTTCCAGACACTCGATGACATCTCGGCCGAGCGCTACGCGCGCCGGATTCAGATCTGCCAGGAAATTCTGCTCCACTTCGAAGCGCCTGTGATTGTAGCACTCAACGGCAGCGCCCTGGGCGGCGGATGCGAGCTGATGATGGCCTGCGATATTCGCGTTGCGTCTGAGGACGCTGTGTTCGGCCAACCTGAGGTGACTTTGGGTGTCATTCCCGGGGCCGGCGGCACGCAGAATCTGCCGCGCCTTGTCCCGATCGGCACGGCAAAGAAGCTGCTGTTCACGGGAGACCGCATCTCCGCTGCCGAGGCGCTGAGGATTGGCCTTGTCGACCAAGTCGTGCCGGCAACCGCCGTTATGGACGAAGCGATGGCTCTGGCCCAGCGCATTGCCAAGAACGCGCCGCTCGCCGTCGCCGCCGCCAAGCGCGCGGTGAACCTTGGCGTCGAACTCAACCTCTCCGAAGCGTTGCGCCTCGAGGCGCGGCTTTTGGGTGAACTCTTCCGCTCGCATGACGTTAAGGAAGGCATCGCCGCTTTCATCGAAAAGCGGACTGCTGACTTTCGGGGAAAATAGCTAGGACTAGCCGATGAAGATCTGTGTCATTCACGTCAATTGCGAGGAGCTTTCGCGTGACTACACCAAGCTGGTGGAGAAGAATCTCGATCGCGTGAAGCGCAAGGATACCGAGGTCGTCCACAAATACGTCGCGCATCTGCGCCGCGCTTCAGACACCGTGCTGGCGTTCCCAATCCTCCTGAACAAGATTGATGTTGTGCAGCGCGCGGTGGAAGCAGAGGCGGAGGGTTGCGACGCCGTTCTGGTGGCATGTTCCGGCGATCCCGGCGTTATTGAAGCGCGGACGCTGCTTGACATCCCGATGGTCGGGCCTATGGAAGCGGCGCTGCACCTCGCTGCGCAATACGGCCGCAAGATCGGCATTGTCACAGCGCTCGATCCGTCCTGGGTCGAGGCATGTGAGACGATGGCGGATACGGCCGGTCTCTCATCGCGCCTTGCTGGCGTTGAGAGCATCGATATCCCATCGCCGGTTGCCTTCACAGAAGGCTTTGCCAATCCTGCGCCTGTCCGCGAGGCGATCATCCGCGCTGCGAAGAAACTCGTTGCACGCGGTGCCAATGTGATCGTGCTTGGCAGCGCTGGCTTAAGTGTAATGGCGTCGAACACTGAGCTTTCGGAAGTGCCCGAGATGGGCGTGCCAATCCTTGATACGATTTCCGTCGGCCTGAAGTTCGCCGAGGTTCGTGTAGATCTCACCAAATGCTTCAACGTCCCTGTGGCCAGCCGTGTTGGGATGTTCGAGAAGATGGATGAGAAGAATCGCCGAAGGCTCGTGAAACTGTTCGATCTCGGCTGGGATGCCGCGAGTCAGGTGTCTTAATATGAATGACCTTCTCACCGACGAAGAACGCAGCCTTCAAGATAGCGTTCGCCGCTTCATGCTTCAGGAAGTTGAGCCACTCGTCCCGAAAATGGAAGCGGACGGAGAGCCGCCAAGGAGCCTGTTCAAGCGCTTCGCCGAATTCGGCTTCCTCGGTACATTCTTTAGCGAAGAGGACGGTGGCAGCGGCGGGTCCTTAGCGACGCGCGCCATCGTCAGCGAAGAGACGGCGCGTGTGTGTGCGGGCCTCGACCTTGTCCTGTTCGCCGATGTTGTTCTGTTTGGGCGAGCGCTGATGCGTTGCGGCACCCCGGCGCAGAAAGAGAAATATTTGCGCCCTGTGCTCGCCGGCGAGAAAATCGGCGCCATGGCGATCACAGAGCCAGGCGGCGGCTCAGATGCGCTCAGCCCATCGACGACAGCCAAGGCGGACGGCTCGGGCTTTGTCCTAAAGGGTCAAAAGACGTGGATCACCAACGCGCCGATCGCTGACTTTGTACTGGTCATTGCGCGCACTGGAGAGGGCCGAAGCCGCCTTGATGGCGGCACTTGGTTCATCGTCGAGCGCGGCATGCCCGGTTTCACAACTGGTAAGCCATTCGATAAACTTGGCATGCGCTCGTCGCCGACGGGCGAAGTCTTTCTCGATGATGTGCAGCTGCGCAAGGAGCATGTCCTTGGCGAGGTAGGGCAAGGCTTCCGCAGTTTGGTGGATTCGCTAGACACGGAGCGCGTGTTGGTTGGCGCATCGACTGTGGGCCAAGCACAAGGCTGTCTCGACGAAGCCGTTCGTTACGCCAATGAGCGGGAAGTATTTGGCGAGATGATCCGCGACTACCAATTAATTCAGGAAAAGATCGCCAACATGGCGACCGGGATCGAGATGTCGCGCTCGATGCTTTATCGCTTGCTGCGCGCTATCGATCGCGGCGAGCGCGTGACGCGTGAGGCGGCGATTCTAAAATTCTTTTCGTCGCAGATGTTGACGCAGTCTTCGTCAGACATGGTGCAGATCTGGGGCGGAGCCGGGCAGTTGGAAGCCAACAAAACCGCGCGTTTCTACCGCGATGGAAAGCACCACGAGATCGGTGCTGGCACCAACGAGATTATGAAAGTGCTGATCGCACGAGAGACCTACAAGGAGATGGGCTATCGTCGCTAAGCCGCACGCGGTAGGTAGAGGCGGCGAAATATTTCGCGCCGTTGTTCAGGCGTCGGCGCTGGCGACATCGTCATAAATGCCCGGATCGCTGCGTCGCGCAGGTCAGGCAATCTTTCGCGTTCCGCTAACGGAAGTAGGCGGCGCAACTCGTCGGCGCTGAGATCGGTGCAGTAAACTGGTGAGCCTGGCTGCTGACGCCACGAGGAGTCCAGGTCTCCGACCACCACAACGTCAAAGCCCGCAGCTTCGATAAGCGCGGCTGCGGTTTGCAGCGCGCGTTCATCGTCGCCAGAAAGCGGCAATGCGATCCGGTCCACGGCGCCAGCCGGCCGGCCATAGTGCGCCAAGCTATTCGACTGGATGCTGTTGAGTGCTTTCACCACGGGTCGCCGCACGTGCTGGGCAACCCAGACGCTGTCGGCGAGGCCGTTGTCGAGTGCTGGAATTCGGCCGTCGCGGAAGGGATAATAGTTGTTGGCGTCAATTATGACCGGCGCCCGGGCGAACACCTCGGGCGGTAGAGAAGGCGTCGCGCGCTGCGGGATCGAAAGAACGAGCGCATCAACGCCGGCGCCGACGTCCTCGATCGAGACGGCGTGCGCGCCCGTTGATCTCGCGACATCGCCCAGCGTCTCTGGCCCGCGCGAGTTCGCAATCACCACTTCGCAGCCAGCCGCGACCAGCTGTTGCGCAAGTGTTGCGCCGATATTGCCCGCGCCCATGATGCCAACGCGCATTTCGCTTTTTCCGTTAGTATAGTGTGTCGAGCACGTCTTTGCTGAACGGAATGAGTTCGTTGAAGCGGCCGTCTTTGACCTTGCGCACCCACATTGGGTCCGCGAGCAGGGCGCGGCCGACGGCGACGATGTCGAATTCGCCTGCGGCAAGGCGTTTGGCGATCGGCGCCAGGTCGACCGAAACGCCGGCGGCTTCGCCAATTTCGGTTACAGACATCGGTCCGGAAAGCCCGACACTGCCAACAGTAATGGTCGGGCGGCCGGTGAGCTTCTTGATCCAGCCAGCACCGTTCAGGTCAGAGCCGGGAAACTCCGGCTCCCACAATTTGCGTTGCGAGACATGGAAGATGTCAACGCCGGCGTCGGCGATCGGTCGAAAGATCGCTTTCAGCTTCTCCGGCGTGTCAGCAAGCTTGGCTTTGTAATCTTGCTGCTTCCATTGCGAGATGCGCAGGATGATCGGAAAGTCAGGTCCGACCTCGGTGCGGACGCGCTCAATCAGCTCCACGGCGAAACGTGTGCGCTCTGTATCATCGCCGCCGTATTCGTCATTGCGGCGATTGAGCGGCCCCCACAAGAACTGATCGAGGATGTAGCCGTGCGCGCCGTGGATTTCACAGCCATCGAAACCGATCTCTCGCGCCGCGACTGCCGCGCGCGCGAAGCTATCCTTGATCGCTTCGATCTCGCTCTTGCTGGCCGGATTGAACACGCTCTTGCCGCCCGGCTTGAAGATACCTGAAGGGCTGACGCTCGGCAGATCGCGATTGGGATAATCGTCGGTGCGCGGATCGCGCATGATGCCGACGTGCCAAAGCTGCGGCACGATCTTCCCGCCTGCTTCGTGCACTTCGTCCGCAATGCGGCGCCAGGCTTCCAGCGCGCGTCCGTGAAAAGCGGGGACGCGCTCAGAATAAGACGAGACCGGGTGATCGACCGTGGTGCCCTCGGTAATAATGAGGCCGACCTCGTTCTCCGCACGCCGCCGATAGTATGCCGCGACATCGGGGCCCGGAAATTGGTCGGGCGATTTCCAGCGCGTCATGGGCGACATGGCGATGCGGTTCTTGAGCGTCAGCCCGCCGCCTTCGAAGGGCTCAAACAGGGGCGCGAGCACATCGTTGGCCGTGGCGCTGTTCCGATGGGCCTGAGTGTCCGCCCGTTGCGTCGTCGATTGTGTCATTGAAGGCGTCCCAGTTATCGGCAACCGGCCATGCCGCCGTCGACCACCAGCTCCGCGCCGGTGACGTAGGCGCCAGCTCGTGACGACAGAAAGATGCACGCCCCTGCGATATCTTGCGGCGTGCCCATGCGTCCTAGAGGAACGCGTGAAATCAGATCGGTCATCACTTCAGGGTCGTCACGCATATGGTCGGTCATATGCGTGGGAAAGTACCCCGGCACGATGGCGTTGACCGTGATGTTGTGCATTGAGAGATCGGCCGCGAGCGCGCGGCTCAGATGGTGGATCGCCGCTTTGCTGGCGACATAGGAATAAGCGCGCAGCGGCTCGATTGCTTTGCCGGAAATCGAGCCGATATTGATCACGCGCGCCGGATCGCCCTCGCGTGCGGCGGCCTTCAGTTGCGGAAGCAAATCGCGGACGAGCCGGAATGGCGTTTGCACATTGATCGGCCAGACCGAGTCCCAGCCCTTGTCGGGAAAGGTCTCGAGTGCGTTGCCCCACGTGCGACCGGCATTGTTGACCAAGATTTCCAGCGTGTCGCATTCCTGGCGCACGTGCTCGACGAGCGCAGCACAGCCATCGGCGCTGGTCAGGTCGGCTGCGATGCCGATCGCGCCGCTCAATGCTTTCGCGGCGCCCTCCGCATCAGCTGCTTTGCGCGACGTTAGCAGGACGCGCGCGCCTGCTGAGGTGAGGCCCTCCGCGATCATTCGGCCCATGCCGTTGGCGCCGCCAGTGACTAACGCGGTTTTGCCTTCGAGATTGAAAAGGTGTTGGAACATTAGAGAGCCACAGACCCTGATTTGAGCTAAACCACGGCCGCACGCTACTAATCGAACAAACGTTTGGCAACCGAGAGCATAGGGACTGCTGAGCGTGCGCTGCGATGCAGATAGTCGTGACTAAGAGGCCACTGCGCTAAGCTTGCGCGATCCTAGTCCACGAGCCGTTGCCAGGCGGGGCAGCAAGATCAGCAGAGCAAGCGGTGCCCCTATTGGCGACGCCCGAGAGGCATCGTAACTGTGATTACACGGACAAACGCTGCGCGACGCGCGATGATTGCTCAGGCTGGACGCCGCGCCTTGCTCGAGACTTTCGCGCGCGGTCGGCCTTTTTTGGCGACTGACTTAACCACAGCCTCCGACGGAATTCGAATCGAATTTGTGAGAACCTCTGCGATGTCGCCAGCTGCCTGATCCAGCGGGCGCGGCCCGTCCGGGTGGAGCCATTCGTGCACGCCGGCGACGGCGCCGGAGATCAGCGTTGCCGCGAGTGAGATGTCGAGATGCGGCGGCGTTAGCCCCAATTCCTTGGCTTCCTTGACGAGCGTCGCAACAGTTCGCTGATACATCTTCCGTTCGGAAATGATCTCGCCCTGACGTTCCGGCGGAACGTAATGGAAATCGCGCAGGAAGATCGCAAGGCGGTCAGCGTGGAGCGCGCCGAAGACGGCGCATTGCTTCAAATAGGTGCGCAATTCGGTCAGCGGGTCGCCGGAATCGAAATTCACCTGAGCGATGATGCGTTCGCCATCCTTGTGCAGATCGCGCAGGATTTCGAACAGCAAATCTTCTTTTGAGTCGATGTAATAGTAGAGGCTGCCTTTGAGCAGACCCACCGCATCGCTAATGTCCTGCATCGATGTGCTGGAGAAGCCTTTGCGGCGAAACAGGTCGGTTGCGACGCGCGTGATCTGCTGCCAGCGCTCGGCCGCATCCGCGCGCATGTTCTGAGGCTCCGGCTTTGCGCGTCGGGTCTTGCGTTCGGGAACGGCCATGTCGGAAACCTTCAAAATCTAGACACCTGTTCTGATGCATCAATCGTTTGTTTTCAATGCATTTCTAACGTAACGTCAAACCGCATCCGAGGCTGGCGCGATATTGCCCTGCCTGCCTCGATTTCGTGCGCACTGTGGCGGCAATTTATGCGCCGTTGCGCCACTCGCCTCCCGCGTTTCATGGAGTATCGATCTTCGCCAGAAGGTGGGTGTCGAAGTAGTGCGGGGCGATGCTGATCACCTTGCCATCACGAAACGTCCACAACTCCAGAACCGACATGCTGAAATGCCGGCCGGTCTTCCGTGAGCGTCCGGACAAACGCAGATTCACAACCAGCGAATCCGCTGATTCGCCTGGAAACGAGATCGGCTCGACCTTGAACTCGTCCCACGCTTCGATCACCGCCCGGGCCAGCTTGCGCCAACCATCCAAACCCCGGAACGTGCCCTCATAGGGGACGCCCGTTGGCTCTATGAGTTCAAATTCTGGATGAACCAGTTCGGCCAGCGTGGCCTTATCGCCGGTGCGGGTAGCGGCCATGAAGCGCTCGAAAACCGGCTTGAAACTCATGGCTGCTCCCCGCGCCCCAGCAGGCGACAGATTAGCAATCTACCGTTCGATTGACAACTGACGTTCGCTGGAGTGTAACATAGTGGCGTCGGCGCGCACGGTCCTGAAAAGGGGCGTAAAAGACGCGCCTACGATGGGGTAGGAAAGCGCGCGTGGCCCAGCAACGAGAGATGACCTTGGCAGGCGTCCTAAAGGCCAGCGCCTCGGCGCAGGGCGACCGCCCGGCCATGCTTCTCGACCAAACCGAAGTGAGTTTCCGCACGCTCGCCCAGGCCGCTGAGCGCCGCGCGCGTCAAATGCTCGGCGCAGGCGTGCGCAGCGGCGACCGTGTCGGCGTGCTGCTGCCGAATTGCATCGAATACGTTGAAATCATGCTCGGGGCGGCCCTGATCGGCGCCGTCACCGTGCCGATGAATGTGCGATACAAAGCGCGCGAGCTTAAGCATCTCATTGTCGATTCCGGCATGTCCGCGCTCTACACCCGCGCCGCGATCGAAGGCGTGGTCGAATTCGGCCCCTTGCTGGAAGAGGCGCTGCCTGGCTTCGCCAATGTCAAAGATCCGGCGAGCCTGGATTTAGAAGCGGCGCCGAAATTGCGCACAATTATTGCGCTCGACGCTTCTTACCCTCGCTTCCTGCCCGAGTCCGATGTCGCGCTCTTTCAGGGCGATCTGTCGAAGCCGCCGACGCCCGATCAAACGCTGCTGTTGATGTACACCTCTGGCACGACAGCAAACCCGAAGGGCTGCATGATCGCTAACCGCGCGATCCTCTCCAATGCTTGGTCCATCGTCGATCGCTTCTCACTTGGAGAAGAGGATGTGTGGTGGTGCCCGCTGCCCATGTTCCACATCGGCGGCATTCTCTTCGTTATGACCATGCTGGCCGCGCGCGGAATCTACGCCGGCATGAGCCATTTCGACGCCGACAAAGCGATCGACATGTTGGAGCGCCACCCGCCCACCGTGTTCTATCCGCTTTTTCCCACCATCACTTTGCCAGTGATCGATCATCCGCGCTTCAAGACGCTGGATCACAGCAAAATGCGCTTGATGTTCAATCTCGCGCCTACCGACTTGCAGCGCAAAGTGCAGGCGAGCGTGCCGCATGCGCCTCTCTGCGCCGCGTTCGGCATGACGGAAACCGCCGGCACCGTCGCCTACGGTATCCCGTCCGATAACGCCGAAGCGCGATTTCAAACCTGCGGTCATCCGCTGCCGGGTTGGGAGGTTCGCATTGTCGATCCGCAGACTCGTCAGGACCTGCCGATTGGCGCGCGCGGAGAAATCGCCGTGCGCGGCGTCGGCTTATTCGACGGCTATTTCAACGAGCCCGAGCTCACGAAACGTCAGCATACAGAAGGCGGCTTCTTTCTCACCGGTGATACCGGTTCATTGGACGAAGAAGGGCGGCTCAGTTTCCACGGCCGCTTCAAGGATCAACTCAAAGTCGGCGGAGAGAACGTCTCCGCGCTTGAGGTGGAATCCTTCCTGATGACTCACCCGGCCGTCAGCCTCGCGCAAGTCGTAGGCCTTCCCGATGAGAAATATGGCGAGGTGCCGGCCGCCTTCGTAGAGCTGAGGGCTGGAGCGGTCGCGACCGAACGCGAAATCATCGACTTCTGCGCCAGCAAGATCGCGCGCTTCAAAATTCCGCGTCACGTGCGGTTCGTAAACGAGTGGCCGATGTCGGCGACGAAGATCGTCAAATACCGGCTGCGCGAGCGCCTTGAGGCCGAACTGAGCGGCAAGAGCGACAGCGGCGTCCAATCCTGATGACCAAGCATTCCAGCGAGACGATATGAGCGACGTTTTCATTTACGATCACGCCCGCACGCCGCGAGGCAAGGGCCGCCCCGATGGGGCGTTACACGAAATCCCGGCGGTTCAACTTGTCACCCAAGTGCTTGAAGCGCTGCGAGATCGCAGCGGCCTCGATACGGCACTGCTCGATGATGTTGTGATCGGCTGTGCGCAGCCGGTAGCGGAGCAGGGCGGCGTTCTGGCGCGCGCGGCTGTGCTCAATGCGGGCTACGAGAAAACCGTCGCGGCGCAGCAGATTCACCGTTTCTGCGCGTCCGGGCTGGAAGCCATCAACAATGTCGCGGGCCAAATCAAAGCCGGCATGAGCTCCGCTGGCATTGGCGGCGGCGTTGAGTCCATGAGCCGCGTGCAAATGGGTTATGATAGCGGCGCCTGGACCTCTGACCCGCGCGTGGCGTTTCACAACTACTTCGCACCGCAGGGCATCGGCGCGGATATGATCGCGACGATCGAAGGTTACACGCGCGAAGACGTTGACGCCTATGCGCTCGAAAGCCAGCGGCGTGCGGCGAAGGCATGGGACGAGGGCCGTTTCAGCCGTTCGGTCGTGCCGGTCAAAGATGCGATGGGTGAAGTCATCCTCGATCACGATGAACATCGCCGGCCTAGCACCACGATGGAAGGCCTCGGCAATCTCAAGGCAGCGTTTCCGGCGTTAGCGGCGTCCGGCTATGGCAAAGTTGCACGCGAGCGCTATCCGGAAATCGAAGAGCTTGTGCATGTTCACACTGGCGGCAATTCAAGCGGCATCGTCGATGGCGCGGCGGGCTTTCTGGTTGGCGACGAGCGTTTCGGCAAAGCCTCCGGCCTGAAGCCGCGCGCACGCATCCGCGCCTGGGCTTCCATCGGCTCGGACCCCACCATCATGCTCACAGCGCCTGTCGATGTCGCCAGAAAGGCGCTCCGCAATGCCGGAATGCAGAAGGAAGACATCGACATTTTCGAGCTGAACGAAGCTTTCGCGAGCGTCGTGATGCGCTTCATGGACAAGCTCGAAATCGATCACAGCAGAATGAACGTTAATGGCGGCGCAATCGCGCTGGGCCATCCCTTGGGCGCGACTGGCGCGATGATCCTGGGGACCGCGCTCGACGAACTTGAACGCAGCGACAAGAGCACTGCGATGGCGCTGCTGTGCGCTGGCAACGGTCTCGGCACCGCCACGATCATCGAACGGATTTAATGACCGCCATGCGTCACATCACACTGCAAAAGAAGAGTGGCGTAGCCACCCTCACGCTTAACAGCGTTGACGCGAGCATGAACGTCGTCTCGCCCGAATGGCTCGATGAAATGTCGGCCGCCGTCGCCGACGTGAAGGATGACGCTAGTGTCTCCGGTCTCATCATCATGTCGGCCAAGAAGTCCTTCATGGCTGGCGCCGATCTCAAAGTGCTGGTCGACGCTTATCGCAATTTCACGCCGAGGGACGCTTTCGCGTTCAGCCAGAAGGCGACGAAGATGCACCGTGAGCTGGAAACGATGGGCAAGCCCGTCGTGGCGGCGCTCAACGGGTTGGCGCTCGGCGGCGGCTACGAACTTGCGCTCGCCTGTCACCGGCGCATTGTCGTGGATGATCCGAAGGCAGTTGTTGGGTTGCCGGAAGTCGGCGTTGGTTTGTTGCCAGGGTCCGGCGGCACGCAACGTTTACCGCGCATGATCGGCGCCAAAGCTGCGCTTGACGTGTTGCTTGGCGGTAAATCGTACAGGCCGGCTGATGCGCTGAAGCTCGGCCTCGTCGATGAGGTCGTGCCCGCCGACAAGCTTCTCGACGCAGCCACCGCGTGGCTGAACACCAATCCCGATTCGGTTCGGCCTTGGGACAAGAAGGGGTTCGCGACGCCGGAATCGCGCGGCATGGTCAACCCCGAGGCGGCGGGTCTTTTCTCCGCAACCACGGCGAGCGTGGTGGAGCGGTTCGGATTCAATCTTCCGGCGCCGCCGGCGATCGTCTCCTGCGTCTTTGAAGGGCTGCAGCTGCCGATCGACCGCGCGCTCGCGGTTGAGGGCAAGTATTTCGCTCGACTGCTCACCGATCCGGTCGCGCGCAACATTATCCGCACGACATTCATCTCGAAGCAGGCCGCCGTGAAAGGCGCGCGCCGTCCGAAAGATTTGCCCACGTCGACCTTCAGCAAGATCGGCATACTTGGCGCGGGGATGATGGGCGCAGGCCTTGCGCTTGTGTCCGCGCAAGCGGGACTCGACGTCGTTCTGCTGGATCGCGACGTCGCAACGGCGCAGAAGGGCAAAGATTACGCCGCCAAGGCGCTCGCTAAGCAGGTGGACAAGGGCGCGCTCGATCGCGCCGCCGCCGATGCAACTCTCGCCCGCATCCATCCGACCGAAGATTACATCCAACTCGCCGGCGCCCAGTTCTGCATCGAAGCTGTTTTCGAAGATGCGCAAGTCAAAGCCGATGTGACGCAGAAGGCGGAGAAGGCGCTCGGCGCCTCTGCGATCTTCGCCACCAATACGTCGACCCTGCCGATCAGCACTCTCGCCAACGCCTCGAAGCGCCCGGATCAGTTTATCGGCATGCATTTCTTTTCGCCGGTCGAACGGATGGAATTGGTGGAGATCATCGTCGGCAAGAAGACATCGCCAGCGGCGCTCGCGGCTGCGCTCGATCTTGCCGCCAAGCTCCGCAAAACGCCGATTGTCGTCAATGATAGCCGCGGATTCTACACGAGTCGGGTGTTTCAAATCTTGATCAACGAAGGCGCGGCGATGTTGTCCGAGGGCGTCGCGCCCGCGCGGATCGAGAACGCCGCAAAGTCGGCGGGCTTCCCAGTCGGCCCGCTTGCGCTGCTCGACGAGGTGACGATCGATCTGCCGATAAAGATCGTCGAAACGTCGCGCGCCGAGGAGGGAGGCGATTACGCCCCCGCGGTCGGATTGCCAGCGATGTACAAAATGCGCGAGCTCGGCCGCACCAGCCGCAAGTCGGGCGCAGGGTTCTACGAGTATCCGGCGGACGGCAAGAAGCGCCTCTGGGCGGGTCTCGGCGATGCGTTTCCTGTGAAAGCCGACCAGCCGGAGCAGGATGAACTCAAGAAGCGCATCCTTTTCTCGCAAGCCATCGAGACGGCGCGTTGCCTAGAAGAACGCGTGCTTGAAACACCGCAAGACGCCGATCTTGGCGCGGTTTATGGTTGGGGCTTTCCGGCCTGGACCGGCGGCACGATCAGTTACATCGACACGATTGGTCTCAAGCAATTCGTGCGCGAAGCCGATCGCTTGGCGCAAGATTATGGCCCCCGCTTTGCGCCATCGGCCTGGCTTCGCGCCATGGCCGATAAAGGCGACAGCATCTACGAACAGCTCGATCACGAAGGAGATAGAGATCGCTCACGTTGATGCATATGCCGGGCCCGCGGTGACGAAGGCGCGCGCGGATCGCTCTAAGCGCGAGGCCGATGAAACCGTACGCCACGGCACTCAAACGGTTCAGCGCGCGATCATGATCTTGCGCCTGATGACGCGGCGCGGTGCGCCGGGCTGGCGGCTCAGCGAAATCACCAAGGCCTCCAACCTGCCGCATCCGACGACGAGCCGTCTGCTGAAATGCCTTGTCGAAGAAGGACTGGTCGTGCGCGACGCGGCCACCAAGCGCTATCGCCTGGGGCCGCTCAATTTCGAACTCGGTCTCGCCTCCGGGGTGAAGCTCGAGTTTCGCGACCATCTGCGTCCCGCACTGGAGCGGATTGCCTCGGAGAGTGGCGATACGGTCTATCTCCATCAGTACTCCGGGTTGGAATCGGTCTGTATCGATCGTGTCGATGGCCTAAAGCCGTTGCGGGCCGCGGCGCTCGACATCGGCGGCCGTCGGCCGCTTGGCTTCAGCGCGGCGGGCATAGCGATGCTGGCGATGATGGACGAAGATCGCGTGCAGAAGGTGCTGACATCCCTTGATCGCGAGATCGCCAATCACCCGCGCGTGACCCGTAATGGCATTCTTCGTGCTGTCGCCGCCGCCCGCGGCAACCATTATGCCGTGTCGCGTGATACGACCGTGCTGGGCGTCGGCGCGGTTGGCATTGTGCTGCCCGCGAAGGCGGGTCGGCCAATGCTGGGCCTGAGCATCTCGGCGCCGAGCGAGCGTCTATCCGCCACCCGTGTCCACCAACTCGCTCTCATCTTGAAGGAAGCGCGGCTCAGTTTTTAGAACGAGCGCGGCAGCCCCAATTGCTCGGCGATCAGATTGCGCGCCATTTCGTCTGTGATCGGTCCGATCCGCTGCAGGCGGCTATCGCGCCAATAGCGTTGCATGTCGGTGTCCGCTGAATAGCCCATGCCGCCTAGGATTTGGATGCCGAGGTCGGCGCAGCGATTGCTTTCTTCGGCCGAAATTACTTTCAGGATGGTGCTCTCGAGCAGCGTCTCTTGCCCCGATGCACTCTTGCTTGCGCAGTCCATCAACATGCACTCGACGGAATACTGCGCCATCTTGATGTTCGCGATGAAGTGCTGAATGGCCTGGAATTGACCAATGACCTTTCCGAACGCCTTGCGTTGTTTGGCGTAGTCGAGCGCGTCTTCCAGCACTCCGTCGATATAGCCGAGGCAGAACGCGCTCATGAGCAATCGCTCATTGTTGAGCATCGGCAGTATCATTTGCCATCCAGTGCCCGGCGTGCCGAGCACGGCGTCGTGGCCGACTTCAACTTCATTGAAGTGAATCGAGCAGCTGCCCATTGCCCGCATGCCAAGCTTCTTCAACGGCGTAATGGTGATGCCTGGCGATTTGGCAGGCACCCAAAAGAGCGTGAGGCCATGATGGTTTTTCGCCACGCTCTTGTCGCTGCGCGCCAGGACTAAGAGATAATCCGCGACATGGCTTTGTGAGCTCCAGATTTTCTCGCCCTGTATCATCCAGCCGTTCGCAGTCGGGGTCGCCATCGTGCGCATGGCGCCCAGAACGTCGGTGCCGCCGCCTGGCTCCGTCAGTGAGATCGAAGCGCGCAGCTTGCCCGAGGCGATGTCTGGCAAAAAGCGGCGCTTCTGCTCCTCGGTGCCGTGTAACGTCAGTGACTTGGCGCCGGCGAATTGCGTGATGCCCCAAAGCCAAGCGAGCCCGGACAGCGTGCGAGAGAGCGCGCGCGCCGCGATGACTTGCATCATCACGTCGCCGCCGATGCCGCCGTATTCTTCTGGAATACCTAAGCCGTGAAAGCCGCCCTCGGTGAACTTGTCCCAAAGCTCGAAGGGGTACTCATCCTCCTTGCGCTCCAATTCGCGCGCCCAATCCTTCGGCATTTCCGCCGCAACGAAGCGCTGCACCATGTCGCGAAACGCGCGGTGCTCCTCAGAAAGCGCAAACTGCATCTTAGTCCCCTTCAGTGCGTATTCGGCGCTTTCAAGCGGACGGCGTCAGGACGACGGCGTCGCCGTCGAGCACTAGACGGCCCTCTGCATGAAGCGCGATCGTGAGTGAAATGCGCCGCCCCTCGGCGGTATCTTCGACGCCTTGGACGACGGCGCTGGGCGTGACCCGCTCGTCGCCGAACACATTGTCCAGAAAGCGCATCTTGATGCCTGCCAAACGTCCCTGCGGAAACGTGGCCAGCAGCATGTTCATGATGTAGGAAACATTGCCGGGGCCCTGATTGATGACCCGGTCTCCCAACCCGCGCGCGCGAACGGCCTTGACATCGGTGTGAATCGGATTGGGGTCGCGCAGCACTTGGGCCCAGACATGCATCATCTCAGGCCGGACGATCTGCTCAGGCGTTGTCAGTTTTTGACCAAGGGCGAGCGTCATGACAATTCAGGCCTTGGCAGCACCCAGACGTTGGACGTTTCGAGCACTGTCTCGCCGTTGCGGTCGATGAGGTTCAAGCGGTAATCCAGCAGATCCATCACGCCGAGTTTGCGGCTGCGCTTGCGGACCAAGCTCTCGACATGGCCGCGCACGCGGTACGGCGTCTCGGTCATCAGCGGCGCCAGGTAGCGGGCTTCACTGGTCGCCATCATCGGTGCGTTCTCAACGTCAAAATCGCAGTGTTCGCAGAGTTGGCGAACGCTGAGCCGCATGCCGATCTGGGTGGCGGTGTAATAGTAGGAGGGATGGGCTTGGCCGTCTGACGCGGGCTTTATGCCCATGCCTTCGCAGAGCATCCGATTCTCCTCGGCCGTGATGATGACGGTCGCCGTCCCGTCGAGCGAGAGGCCGGCCACATCCGGCGGGGAGCCAATGCCGCTCACGCGCCCTCGCAGCGGCGCCTGATGCCGTGGCCGTGTCTTGGCGTCCGATCGTCCATTGTTTCAGCCTTGAGCCGGTCGTGCCGGACCGTAGAACAACTATCATACGTATGGTAGAACGACGTCAGGCGGCTGCGCAAGCGGCGGCGTCCGAAGCCAATGGGCTGCGATCATTCGGCGAGGCAAAATGGACCAGGCGATAGAGCGCGCCCTGAGGGCGTTGCTGGACAAGGAAGCGATCCGCGACTGCTTTCTGCGCTATTTGAGGGGCATCGATCGCGTTGACGTCGATCTGATCAAATCCGCCTTTCATGATGACGCCCTCGATAACCACACGCGCGATGTCCGCGGGTCGGTCGAGGGCTTGTTGGCGTGGTGGCTGCCGCAGCAGGCCGGGCGAGAGGCGACCCAGCATTTCGTCACCAACCAGACCATAGATCTCGATGGCGATATTGCCCATGTGGAGAGCTATTTCTTCGTTTTCATAAAGCAAACGGCGCAAGACCAGGGTGCGCTGATTGGTGGCCGCTACGCCGACCGGTTCGAGCGCCGTGACGGCGTCTGGAAGATCGCGTTGCGCGTCGTCCTGCCCGAATGGCAAGCCGACGCCGATGCGCGCAACACGGCGATGGTGAAGCAGGCGGGGGCCGTCTCTGGCGCACGCGATCGAAGCGACCCAACCTACCAGCGGCCGCTCATGAACCCGCCGGCTTAGGCGCTGCTGGCGTCTGATCCCGGCCGGATCGCTGCCAGCGTGGGTCACGCCGGGGTGATGCGGGTGCAGCGCGGCGACCTAGCGTCTTGACAATCAACCGTATGGTAGGGTGGGATGAATGCTCGACGGCCAGCCTATGGCCGCGTGGGAGAGAGATGTCCGAAATCGAGCGTTACCGCGCCCGCGGCCGGCCTCTGGTGCGCGCTTTAAGGGACGACGAGATCGCCTTCTACCGCGCCCACGGCTGGGTGAAGGCTGAAGCGCTGATTGCGCCCGAGATCGCGGCTGAGATGCTGAAAATCGTCCGCCCGCTCGTCGAAACGCCGGACGTCGCCGATCAGGATCGCAAGGCGCCAAAGCTCGAGGACTGGGGCTCGCGCGTCGTCGATTCAGGCTATTGGCGAGACTATCATTTCATCGCCCGCGACGATCGCCGCGAACCATTTCACGCAGTGGCGTTCGGTGAGGACATCGGCCGCAACTCGCAACGGCTGCTCGGACGCGACATCGGCGTTCGCTTCAACACCGATTTCGTGGCGGTCAAAGTGCCCGGCCCGACCGACAGCCCAGCCAATCGCCCCACTGCGCCGCATCAGGACTTCGTCAACGTGCCATTCGATCGCGTCGGCAATCACAATTACTGGATTGCGCTCGATGACGTGGAAGCCGAACAGGGCGCGCTGCGCTTCTACTCCGGATCGCATCGGTTAGGCCCGCTGGGCCTCCATGACGACGACCACGAAAGCGTGCTCGCGTCTTATCAGGCGCTGATGGAAGCGGAGGGCGTGCGCCTCTCGGAGCCCGTGACGCTCAAGCCCGGTGATGCCACCATCCACAGCTCTCTAACGATTCATTGCGCCCCGTCGAACACAACCGATAAGTGGCGCATCGGCTATGTTATGGCCTACATGCCTGCCGATTCCCGCTACACCGGCGCGCCCTATTACAACGTCGCCGACACTGGCATTCAGATGGGCGACGAGTTCAAGCACGCCCGCTTCCCGATCATTTATCCAACGCCAATAGCAGGCGCGCACTAGCGCGCGCGGAGAATTGCCCATGTCGATTGCGGAATTAGGCCGGGTCGCGCTCGTCGTCGAGGACATGACGACGGTCGCGAGATCGCTCAAAGACATTTTCGAGATTGATCTGCGCGTCGTCCACGCCGAGCAACTGGGCATCCGCGCCGCCGTTGGCAACAAAGGCGTCGAGCTGGTCGAGAAAGCCGTCGAGCAACCGCGCTTAGCCAAGCATTGGCGCGGGCCGGTCGCCGCCATCTGCATCCGCGTCGATGACGCCGAAGAGATCAATCGCCGTATGGAAGCGGCGGGCTTCGATTTCGTGCAATCGGTGACCACGGCGGGCGGCCTGCGCGAATTCTATTACGGCGCAAATTTCCACGGCTTGCCGCTCGTTATTTACGAGTCGAGCGGCGACTTCGACCACGAGGTCGGCGCCGAGGGTAACCTGCAAGTGGAGTGGCGAGATTGAGATATACGCTCACCATTCCAGGCCTCACGACGTTTCCCGGCTTAGGCGGACAACCTGGTTGGGCCAATGATCTGACGCCAGATCATATCCGCATCATTGCTGAGCGTGCGGAAAAGCTGGGCTTTTCACATCTCGTGATTCCGTGGCACATGGCGATGCCGCCTGACGAGTTCGCCCTGAACATGGGCGCGCGCTGGCCGCACTCCATCGCCGCCGCAGGCATGCTGCTTGGCGCGACGCGCACCATTCAAGTGGCGCCGCTCGTCGTGGCGCCGTGTCACCAGCCGATCGAGTTGGCGAAGGCGCTTGTGACGTTGGACTGGATGTCGGGCGGGCGCTGCCTGCCGGTGATTTTGTCCGGCTACGTGCAATGGGAGTTCGGTCTTCTTGGCGCCGATTACGAAAACCGCGACGCCGTGACGGATGATTACGTCGAAGCCATGCTGAGGCTCTGGGGCGAGGCCAAGCCGAGCTATGACGGCCGGTTCGTGAAGGTGCCGGAACTTGTGTTCGAGCCAAAGCCGCGCCGCGGGCGCATCCCGCTTTGGTTCGGCGGCCGCGCCAAACGTGCGCTGCGCCGCATGGCGAAGTATGGCGACGGCTGGATGTCCTACGCGACTGCCGCCGCCGACATTCCGGCCGCCGTCGACTATATCCGCGCGCAGCCGGGCGCCGAGACGCGTCCGCTTGATATCTTCTGCTATTTCGTCGATCCGACGCACGATCCGGTGTCGCACAAGGAGACGGTGGCGCCCGAGTTCCCAATTGGCGACGCCGCGATCATCGAGCGCGCGCGCTTTCTTGGCGACTGCAAGATCAACGTGACGACGACGCCGCTCAATTCCTACGCTGAGCGTGGCAAGCTTATGCCATCGCGGTCGTTCGAGGAGTACCTCGCGCGCCTCGATTGGTTTGGCCAAGAGATCATTCCCGTGACGCGTGCGTTTGGCGAAACGCCGGGCGTTGCGAACGCAGCCGTGCAACAGAACACATAAATTAGGATCTAAGGAGAAGCCTGGATGAGCCGTCCGCCGAAGCAACCGCGCCGGGAAACGATCCCCGCCGATGAGCAACCGGCCTACGATACCGTCGTAAAGCGCTTCCGCGCCTGGTATCAGGCCGGTGATGCGCCGCCGGAAGAACACTTCGAAGTCGGCACGTACTTCGGGGCGCTGCTCAACAGCCCACCCATGTGCGCGCTGGCGTCGCAAATGGGCGCGATGTTCCGAGAGGTCGGCAACACGCCCGGCTCTTACTCTCACGCGGACCGTGAGTTTGTCGATCAGGTGCTGGCGGCGGAATACAAATCCAACGTCGTTCAGAACGTCCACATTATCGACGCCGTGAAATCGGGCGTGCGCATTGAAGCAGTGGATGCGCTCCGCGCCCGCCGTGACGATCTGCTCACCGAGGATGAGTTGTTGTTGGCGAAGTACATCCGCCAAGTCATCAAAGGCAAAGTCACGGATGCGATCTACAAGCGCATGGAAAAGCGTCTGGGGACGCGCGGCTTAGTGGAATATACTGGTTTCATCATGTGGCTGACCTGGATCATGCGCATGATGGAAACGTTCAAGACCGGGACGCTGACTGAAGAAGAGGTCGATGAGCTCATCGCCCAAGCGCGCACGCTCTCGACTGAGAGTGAGTGGCACGGCGGCGGCGGCGACTGGAAACCGGAAATGACCGCAAAGCAAACGCTGCCCGGCGCTAAGCGCTAGCGCGATGCAAGAGGGCGCGATCCTGGTCGTGGGTGGGAGCGGCGGGCTCGGCCAGAGCATCTGCCGCCGCTTGCTCGACGACTGGAGCGCGCTGATCCTTACCTATCACAGCAACGCTGGCGCCGCCTCGCAATTGCGCGACGAACTTTCCAAACGCGGCGAGGTGCGCGCCCTGCGTGCAGACATCCGCGAGGACGAGGATGTTGAAGCTGCGATCGCTGGCGCGGAAGCGCTCGGTGGTCTGAAGGGTCTTGTCTTCACTGCCGGAGCGAACATCCTTCAGCCATTCGTTTCCCGGATGTCGCAAGCGACATGGGACAACTCGATCGACATTGAGCTGCGTGGTTTCACGCGACTTGTGCGCCTTGCATTGCCGGTGTTTCGCACCCGCGGCGGCGGTGCGCTCGTGAGCGTTGTATCCTTTGCCAATTATTGGTTCCCGCCGGGCGATGCGATTTCTGGCGTGCCGAAAGCCGCCATCGAGATGCTAACGCGCGCCGTCGCCAAAGAGGAGGGACGCTTTGGGCTGCGCGCCAATTCGGTGGCGCCCGGCGTGATCGACGCCGGCCTGGGCCGCGCGGTCATGGAGCAAACGCAACCAGCAGAGTTTTGGCAGGAACAAAAAAAGCGCGTACCGCTCCGCCGCTACGGTGACGCTGAGGACGTGGCAGAAGCGGTGGCCTTCCTCGCGTCATCACGCGCGGCGTACGTGACGGGCCAAACGCTGATCGTCGATGGAGGCATGAGCTTGTAGCCACCATGTGGATATCGAAGAATGGCGGCGATGTTTGTGGGACGCGCCATCGGCATAGAGTGACGGACAACAACAACCGGCGCCTCGGCGGCCGGAGCAAACACCATCAGGAGGTTGTCGTGAGCGCAGCTGAAAAACTGGAACGGGTTTACGAGGACCTCTCGCAATACATCGGCGATGTAACTGCAGAGCATGTTCGGCAATTCTGGCGCGATGGCTTCGTCCAGATCAATGATTTCGTTGCGCCCGAACTTTGCGACCGGGTCGTCGATCACTTCACCAACTGGACCGGCCTGCGCTGGAAGGAATGGCCGTCCGATCCCGCTGAGCAGGAAGCTTTCCGCAAGGCGATCGACGAAGCGTCGAAGAAGCCGAAATGGTTCTTCGCCATTCGCCAAGAAGACCCCTGGATGTTCAACTACGTGACGCAACGCAAATTTGGCGAAGCGGTCGCTAAGTTGCTCAAGGTCAAGGAGGTGAAGATCCTCACCGAAACGCTGCACGCGAAAATGCCCGGCGCCTCAGGCCGTGGCCGTAGCTTTCCTTGGCACCAAGATTTTCCCTGGCTGCCGATCGATCGCGCGCAAGCCGCGCAAACCTGGATCGCACTTGTTGATGTGACCGAGGACATGGGGCCGATGCAACACCTGATCGGCTCGCACCGCTCGATGCCTGGCATCCGCGATGGCTTCGGCGAAGACGCCACCAAGCTCTTCCCGGAGCTGTTTGAAGAGTATCATGTGAGCCAGTTGCACGCCGTGCCCAAAGGCGGCGTTGTCTTCCACCATGCCATGACGTGGCACTATTCCGGCGAAAACGTCACCGATCGCGTGCGTTGGGCCATGTCGAGCTATCGCATGTCGGCGACTTGCCGCTACACAGGCGCGATGAACTTCAACACCGATGGCCTTGGCCTCGTGCCGAACGAGCTGTTCAACCATCCAAACTTTCCGACGGTGTATTCGGCCAACTAACGCCGCGTCGCGTCAACGGCCTTTGCGTCGAGGCTAAGTTCGGTATCAACAAGTTGGCGGGCGTTGGTGAGCACATCGACGTACGCCAAAGCGTCGAAAGCGTTGAGCGCGGGATACTCCATGTAAGGCAGTGGCCCGATGCCAACGCCCTGCAGGCGCAGCGGTTGGGCTTGGCTGGCTTCTCGCAGATCGACCAACGCGGCGTGACAACCTAGCGCGGCGATGGCCTGATCCGCTGAATTCGGTTCGCCATCAAGCGCGCCCACGCCGTAGATCGGCGGATCAAACATCGCCCGCCCGAACGCGGCGCCCAGCACAAAATAGTTGTCGCCATACCGCGCACGAAGAAACGCGCCCATGGGCAGGTGCGTCGGCGAGGTGGAGGACGCGCGCGCCGCGATGTGTGTGTTGTGCGATAGGACGATGACCTTGGCGTCGGTGCGGTCGATGAAGCGGATGGCCGCTTCGGCCATAGCGCGATCACGCAGAGCAAAGCCTTTCGTCCATCCACTGGCGCCGGCCTGGAGCATTTTCAGCGCATTGCGCACCGTCAACGCGGCTTCATACAGGGCATCGCTCTCCGTCAGAGTCTCGAGCGCTTCGTCATAAACTCTATGCAGCGCCGCCCGCTCATGCTCGGCGAGCTGGTTGTAGGATGCCTGATCCGACCGCCCGTCCACGTCGAAGCCGTAACTCCACGCCTCGATGCGCTCCATGTCCGCCGGCCGCGTTTGCGCCGACACGGCCCGCATCAAGGGTCCGACCGCCAGCACATCCAGGCCCCGTACCGACACCGTTGCATTTGCGTTCGCATCGTTGTGCGTCCGCACCCATCGTACGAGCGAAGCGGCTTCTTGATTGCGCCACATCCGCGCCCCGGCCGCGATCAGCGCGCTCTCGGCGTCGCCCGCGCCCCCGCGCACGAACGCCTCGATCGGATTTGGCCCGGGGGTCAGCACCTCAAGCAGAATGGCATTGAAACCAACCTGCGTGATGAGATGGCGGAGCAAATGCTCTCGCAGCGCCAGTTGCTCGTGCGTGTGATGAAAACTCTCGCCGATGGCGACGATCCGTGCCTCGCCCACCATATTCGAAAGCGCAACGAGCGGACCCGGCGTCTCGCCAAGTTCCGCTACTCCCGGCAGTTTAATGGCGGCTTGCGCTATATAGCCGGACAGTGTCTCAGCGTCCGTCATGCGCTAGAGCGTCCGCGCGATCAGCAGCTTCATGATTTCGCTGGTGCCGCCATAGATGCGGTTCACACGCGCGTCGCGATAGGCGGTCGCGATCGGGTATTCGTTCATGTAGCCGTAGCCGCCGTGCAGCTGCAGGCACTCATCGACGATCTTGCACAGAAGCTCGGATACCCAGTACTTCGCCATCGAAGCCGTCGCACTGTCGAGCTTCCCCTCGAGCAATTGCTTGGAGCAGTGATCGACGAACACTTGCGCGATCGTCGCCTCGGTCTTGGCCTCCGCCAGCTTGAATTGCGTGTTTTGGAAGTCCAGCAGCGTCTTGCCGAACGCCTTGCGACCCTTCACGTGCTCGATCGTTACGGCCAGCGCGTATTCGATCGCCGCCATGCATTGGACAGCGATGATCTGCCGCTCCTGCGGCAGCTTTTCCATCAGCTGGTAAAAGCCGCGCCCTTCGGCGCCGCCGAGCAGGTTTTCTGCTGGTACGCATACCTCATTGAAGAAAAGCTCGGAGGTGTCGGCCATGTCGCGGCCGATTTTGTCGAGGTTGCGGCCGCGGGCGAAGCCATCGACCTTATCCGTCTCAACGACAAGCAGCGAAAGGCCCTTGGCTCCAAGCGTCGGGTCGGTCTTGCAGGCGACGATGATGATATTGGCGTTCTGGCCGTTGGTGATGAACGTCTTGGCGCCGTTAATCACGTAGCCGCCATCTATCTTGGCGGCTCGCGTCGCGATGGCTTGCAGGTCCGAGCCGGTGCCAGGCTCCGTCATCGCGATAGCGGAGATCAGCTCTCCACTCGCCATTTTGGGGAGCCAGCTCTGTTTTTGCTCTTCGGAGCCGAACGTCTCGATGTACGGCGCGACAATGGCGTTGTGGAGCGGCGCGTCCCAACCTTCAATGCCGCGGCGTCCGAGCGCGCGCATGAACACGACCTCGTGCCGAAAGTCGCCGCTGATCCCGCCATAGTCAGCTGACGTGGAGAGGCATAAGAGGCCAGCGCGCCCGGCCGCCTCCCATGCTTCCCGCGGCACCATGCCTGCTTCGCGCCAAGCCGCCAATTTCGCCGCCGGGGCGTGTTCGTCGAGAAAACGCTCCACGCTGTCTTCGAACATGCGTAGCTCGTCGTCTTGCATGAAGTCGGGAATGGGGAGGTTCAGAACATTCATCGTGGCGGGATCCTTCAACGGTCATTAGTCGGTGCAGCGCAGCGCTTGTAAAGGCTGCCGCAGTCGCAAGCGGGCCGGTGAGACATCACGTCAGGAGGTGCAGATTTTTATCCGCATTTCGGGCAATTGGGGGTGCATCGAAGTGGTGTGAGTACTTCAGCCGAGTGATATCATTCTCAGCATCTGGACTTGACGCGAAGGACTCATGTGACGATCGCTGCAAACGAGAAGCCCTCATTGGCCGTACTGGGTGGAACTGGCGCGCTCGGGTCCGGTCTCGCGCTGCGCTGGTCGAGGGCAGGCTACCAGGTCCTCCTCGGTTCGCGTGACGTTGAACGTGCAGCGGCGCGGGCAATCGAATTGAGCGCGCTGAGCGGCGCCGCGATCAGGGCGATGTCCTATGCCGACGCCGCCAGCGCCGCCGCGCTGAGCGTGCTGGCCGTTCCATTCAAGTCTCAGGATGAGGTGCTGTCGCAAGTGAAAGACGCACTCGCTGGCAAGGTGTTGGTGGATTGCACGGCGCCGCTGGTTCCGCCGAAAGTGTCGCGCGTGCAAATGCCGGCGGAGGGCTCTGCCGGGCTTCGGGCGCAGGGGCTCTTGGGCGAGCAGGTGCGGGTGGTCTCCGCATTTCAGAATGTGGGAGCGAAGCACCTCTACGATCTCGAACACGCTATCGACTGCGACGTGCTCATCTGCGGCGACGATGCGGAGGCGCGCGAAGCCGTCGTTCCTCTCGTCGAGGCCGCTGGAATGCGCGGCGTGATTGCCGGCCCTCTCGCAAACTCCGTCGCCGCCGAAGCGATGACCTCACTGCTGATCTTCATCAATCGCCACTATGGCTGCAACGAAGCCGGCGTACGCGTCACCGGCCTCGGCGCCACTGCCGGAAAGATATGAGCCCATGCAGCAGACGGGCCCTTCGTTTGAGTTGAACGATGACGAGCGGGCGCAGGTCGACGCGATCTGCGCCGAAGACGCAGTCGGATTAATCGAGCGCGCGCGCCAAGCGACACTCGCGGCGCATGGCCAACTCGTCACTTATTCGCGTAAAGTCTTTCTACCAATCACGCATCTGTGCCGCAACACGTGTCGGTACTGTGTCTTTGCGGAGTCTCCCCAAGCCGGCGCACCCGCCTTCATGACGCCGGATGAAGTGCTCGACGTCGCGCGCAAGGGGCGCGCGCTCGCGTGCGACGAAGCGCTGTTCACGCTCGGCGACAAGCCGGAGGATCGCTGGCCGCAAGCTGCCAAGGCCCTGCGCGACATGGGCTTTCCCTCGACGCTTGATTATGTCGGCCATCTGGCGCGCCTTGTGTTCAAGGAAGCCGGCCTGCTGCCGCATCTCAATGCGGGCGTCATGACGGAGGGCGAGCTTCACAGCTTGCGCACCGCCTCTATCTCAATGGGCATGATGTTGGAGTCGGTGTCCGAACGCCTGTGCGAGCGCGGCGGCCCGCATTTTGGCTGTCCCGACAAACGTCCTAGCGTCCGCCTTGAAACGCTCGACGCAGCCGGACGGCTACGCATTCCCTATACGACCGGCATCCTCATCGGCATCGGCGAAACCCGTCGCGAACGTTTGGAAGCACTCGTCGCCATCAAGCGTAGCCACGAGACGTGGGGCCACATTCAAGAAGTCATCGTACAGCCCTTCCGCGCCAAGGCCGGTACGCGCATGGCCGATGCGCCCGAGCCCGATCTCGCAGACTTGCGCTGGACGATAGCCGCTGCGCGCATGATCCTTGGTCCGGCGATGAATATCCAATCGCCGCCCAATTTGAGCCGCGACGCGATCGCGCAGGTGCTCAGCGCCGGCGCGAATGATCTGGGCGGCATCTCGCCGCTGACGCCCGACTTCGTGAACCCCGAGGCGCCATGGCCGCATGTCGCCGAACTTAAAGCGCAACTAGCGCAGGATGGCTGGCGCCTCACGGAGCGGCTCGCGCTCTACCCAGCATATGTGCGCACCTTGGAACAGTGGGTCGATCCGGGCTTGCAGCGCGCTGTGCTCGAACGCGTCGATGGTCACGGCCTCGTGCGCGACGACGAATGGCGCGCCGGTGTCTCCAAGACCGCGCCGACCTTCAAGCGCCGGCCGGCGCTCGGGATCAACGCTGACATCGCCACGCTGCTGTGCAAGGCGCGCGACAATCCGAGTGAAGCTCGCGGCGAGATCGCTACGCTGTTTAACGCCCGGGGCGGGGACGCCGCCGCAATCTGCGCAACTGCCGATGCGATGCGTCGCGAAATGTGTGGCGACGTGGTCAGCTACGTTGTCAACCGCAACATCAACTACACGAATGTCTGCACCTACAAATGTGGCTTCTGCGCATTCTCGAAGAGCCCTGTCGCCGATGGCCGCCGTGAGACGCCGTATAATATCGAATTCGACGAAATCACGCGCCGTACGGCGGAGGCGTGGCGCCGCGGCGCCACTGAAGTCTGCCTGCAAGGCGGAATCCATCCCGATTTCACCGGCGAGACCTATATCGAGATCGTCCGCGCCGCCAAACGCGGCGCACCCGGCATCCATGTGCACGCCTTCTCGCCGCTCGAGATCACTCACGGCGCTCAAACGCTCGGTGTTTCGCTGTGCGAGTATCTTTCGGCGCTCAAATCAGAAGGTCTCGGCAGTCTTCCCGGCACGGCCGCGGAGATTCTTTGCGACGACGTTCGCGCCCGCATCTGTCCCGACAAGCTTAGCGCCAACGAGTGGCTAAACGTCATGCGCCAAGCACACGTCACAGGTCTGCCGACGACCTCCACGATCATGTTCGGCCATGTGGACGGCTACGATCACTGGGCGGCGCACTTGTTGGCGCTGCGCGCACTGCAAAGCGAGACGGGCGGCTTCACTGAATTCGTGCCACTCCCGTTCGTCGCTGCTGAAGCGCCGATCTATCATCGCGGCAAAAGTCGCCCGGGCCCGACCTTTCGCGAAGCGCTTCTGATGCACGCGGTCGCGCGTATCGTGCTCCACCCGCTTATCCCGAACATTCAGACATCGTGGGTGAAGATGGGCCCAGAAGGGGCCAGGGCGGCGCTTTCGGCGGGCGCCAATGATCTGGGCGGCTCGCTGATGAATGAAAGCATCACCCGCGCTGCCGGCAGCACGCACGGCCAAGAGCTGAATCCACAGTCGCTGGAATCGCTTATTCGTGATGCGGGCCGTTCTCCCCGCATGCGCACCACCCTTTATCAATCCGCACTACAAGAACGTTACGACACGGCGTCGATTGCGCCCGACCTCGCAGAGATCGTGCTAACCCCTGTCTCGCAGCAGCGACGCCGGGCAAGGACACCCCTGTGACCGCCGGCTTCATCATCCCATTCCGTGGCCAACGTTTCGGCAAGACACGCCTGCGCGCCGCCATGCCCGCCGCGGCGGTCGATGTGCTGAGCGAACGCATGTTGGCAAATGTTCTACGTGCTGTGCGCGGCGCGGCGCTTGGGCTGCCGGTCGTCGTAATCACGCGCGCGCGCGCAGCGTTGCGTGCGCCAGCGGGCGTCACGATCTTGGAGCAGCCGCTAGATCACAACGACGCCATAGAGTTCGCGCGCGCAACCTTGGTTGAGCGCGGCGTCTCGCGGGTCGTGGTTGTCGCGTCCGACCTGCCCTTGATCCAGCCCGCCGATATCCGCGCGCTCTTAAACGCGAAAGCTGAGGTCGTGATCGCTGCTGATGCACCAGGGCAGGGCACCAACGCCTTGATCTTTCCAGCGACGGAGGCGGAGTTCAACCATTTCGGCATAGGCAGCGCTCAGCGCCACGCCTGGGAGGCCGAGAAGCGCCATCTCACCGTCGCGCATGTGCACACAGCGGCTCTCGCTCATGACGTTGATACCGTGGATCAGATTGACGACGCCGTGCGCGCCGCGTGCATGCCCGCGTGGAGCCGCGATTGATCGCGCTCATTCCCGTCGAAGGCATGCCGCTGATCAAAGCGGGCGATGACGTGTGTGCACTGATCGCCGACGCAATGAAAGTTGCTGGCTGCGAACTCCAGAACGGCGACGTGCTCGTCGTGACACAGAAGATCGTGTCCAAGGCGGCAGGCCTCGTCATCGATCTGGCGGATGTAAAGCCTAGCGCGCGCGCTTTCGAGATCGCCGAAATCCATGGCGGCGATCCGCGCCACATTGAAGTCGTGCTGCGGCAGAGTCGCGACATCGTTGTCGTGCGTCCGAACTTGCTGATCGCTGAGCATCTTTGCGGCGCGATCATGGCCAATGCCGGGGTCGATCGGTCGAACGTCGATACAGCCGGGGGCCGCGACCTCGTCATTATCCTGCCACCTGATCCAGACGCCGCCGCGCGGACCTTACGTGACACGCTGCAGGCCCGCCACGCCGTCGGCATCGCTGTGATCCTGAGTGATTCCTGGGGGCGGCCTTGGCGTCTCGGCACCACCGGCGCGGCGCTTGGTGTCGCCGGCCTCGCGCCGCTGCGCGATCTGCGCGGCACGCCGGATTTGTTTGGCGCGCCATTGCGCCATTCGCTGCAGGCGGTGGGCGATGAACTGGCTGCGGCGGCGAACCTCGTCATGGGCCAAGCGGCCGAAAGCGTGCCCGTCGTGCTGATCCGCGGCTTCGCCCACGAAAGCGAGGACGGCGCCGCCCGCAATCTGTTGCGTCCACGCGACCAGGATGTGTTTCGATGATCCTCTGTCTCAGCGGCGGCATTGGCGGCGCGAAGCTCGTACTTGGCTTAAGTTGCGTTTTGGAACCGAACGCGCTCGTCGTTGCCGTCAACACTGGAGACGATTTTGTTCACCTCGGTCTCGAAGTCTGGCCGGACTTCGACACAACGCTCTACACACTCGCCGGCGTCGCCAACGCGCAACAAGGATGGGGCCGGGAGGGGGAATCTTGGCGCGCGATGGATGCGCTACGCGCGCTCGGCGGCGAGGATTGGTTCAATCTCGGTGATAAAGACATCGCGCTTCATCTCTTCCGCGCACAGCTCCGCGCCGAAGGGCTGACGGCCAACGCTTGCGCGAGCGTGATACGCGAGCGTTTCGGCGTGGCGCCCATAATAACGCCGGCGACCGACCAAGCCGTCCGTACAACCGTGCATACCGATAAAGGCGCGCTGTCCTTCCAGCACTACTTCGTCCGCCATCGCGCTGAGCCAGCCATTTTCCGGCTGGACTACGAAGGCGCAGCGACCGCCCGGCTATCGCCTGTCATCCATGCCGCGCTTCGCGATCCATCGTTGGAAGCAATCATTATCGCCCCGTCTAATCCTTTTCTGAGCGTCGATCCCATTCTCGCCATCCATGGCTGCCGGGCTGCGCTGCGTGGGGCAGGCGTCCCCATTGTCGCGGTGACGCCAATTATCGCGGCCGCGGCCGTAAAGGGGCCGACCGCCAAGATCATGCGCGAGTTCGGGTTGCCCGTATCGGGCGCCGCTGTTGCAGCTCACTACAACGATCTGATCGACGGCTTCGTGCTGGATCGCACTGAAGCCAATGATCGCGACGCGATTGAAGCTTCGGGCGTCACCTGTGCGGTTGAACAAACATTAATGCACGACGACGCCGAAAAGACGGAGCTCGCGGCCCGCGTTTTAGCCTTCGCGAAAATCTGCGTGAAGCGCCAAGGATTAAAGCAATGACTGAATTACCCGCACTGCCTCAACTCACGTTGGGCCTTCGCTCATTCGCCGCCGAAGATCCCGGTAGTTGGACCAAAATGCTGGACTTCGCGCGCGCGGCGGACGTTGCCGGCGTCGATCGTTTGGTGGTCTCCGACCACGTCGTGTTTGGCGAGCACCTGGAAGAGTATGCGAAGCCCGAAACCGGCGGCATCGCCGGCGGCAAGCAGCCGACGGGGCCGGACGGCCACTGGCTCGAACCGTTGACGACGCTGTCCGTGGTCGCGGGCATGACGAGTAGAATTCGTCTGCGTACGCAAATTATCATCGCAGCGCTGCGCCGGCCGGTCGTGCTCGCCAAGTCCGCGGCGACCCTCGACGTTCTCTCCGGCGGCCGTCTCGAACTTGGTGTCGGCGTCGGTTGGCAGCGCGCCGAGTATGAAGCCGCAGGCCTTCCGTTCGACGGGCGCGGCCGCTTGCTCGATCATACACTCGACGTTTGCCAAACATTGTGGCGCGACATGCGCGCCAAGTACGTGTCTCCTGAGCTTGAGTTCGACGCGATCCACCAAATGCCAAAGCCGCTTCAGCCCGGCGGCGTTCCGATTTGGACGAGCGGCACCGTCCGCAACACCACCGCGCGGCGCATCGCGCGCTATGGCGCACGCTGGATTCCGTGGGGACCGGATGCGGCAAATCTCGCGGAGTCTATTCCGCGCATGAAGGAAGCTGTGATCCAAGAGGGTGGCAGCGTTGAGGGATTCCAAGTCGTTGGCGCGTTGCCCGTTGCGCGCACCGACGCGGGCGCTCTGGACGTGCCGACCACCATGGAGCGGCTGCCGCAACTCATTGCATGCGGTGTCACTGACTTTATCGACTTCTCGATTCTACCGAAGTCGTACGACGAGAACCTTGCTGAGCTTTCAAATTTCGTCGTTGCCTTCCGGCAGGCCGTTGGCCGCTGAGGTTTTCGCGTTAAACGTTTCCAATTTCCGCTGAGGTGATTGATGTCAGGTGGTCCGCTGAAGGGTTTTCGCGTGTTGGAGTTCGCCGGGCTTGGACCTGTCCCGCATTGCTGCATGCTTCTGGCGGACATGGGCGCTGACGTCGTCCGCATCGATCGCGCCGGCCCAAAGCCAACCTCACGCGAAGTCGTTTGGCGGGGCCGCGAACATCTCACGCTCGATCTCAAGAACGCAGAACACGTCGCCGCCGCGCTCGACCTTGCGGCGTCGGCCGATGTTCTGGTTGAAGGTTTCCGCCCCGGCGTGATGGAGCGCCTCGGGCTTGGGCCGGAAGTCGCGCTCAGCCGCAATCCCCGTCTCGTTTACGGCCGCATGACCGGCTGGGGCCAGCATGGTCCGCTTGCAGCGGCTGCGGGTCACGACATCAACTACATTGCTATTTCCGGCGCGCTGCACGCCATGGGCCGAGAAGGCGCGGCGCCTTCGCCGCCTCTCAATCTGGTCGGCGATTATGGCGGCGGTTCGCTCTACCTTGCGTTAGGCATTTGCGCCGCCCTTTTGGAAACGCAGCGCTCAGGGCAGGGCCAAGTCATCGATTGCGCGATGTCCGACGGCGTCGCTTCCCTCATGGCATTGTTCTACGGCTTGCGCGGCATTGGCGTGTGGGGCGAGGCGCGTGACGCAAATCTCCTCGATGGCGGCGCGCCTTTCTATGACGTCTACACCTGCGCTGACGGCAAGTTTGTCGCCATCGGCGCGCTCGAACCGCAATTTTATCGTTTGCTGCTGAAAGCGCTCGATGTGGAGGGCGATCCGTTGTTCGCTGAGCAGATGAACCAGGCCGCGTGGCCCGCTATGAGCGCGCGTATTGCCGAGATCATCACCTCGAAGCCGCAGGCCGCGTGGACGAGTCTGATGGAAGGCACAGACGCTTGCTTCGCGCCGGTCCTATCCATGACCGATGCGCCCAATCATCCTCACAACCGCGCCCGTGAGGCCTTCATCGACCTCGATGGCGTCACCCAACCCGCGCCGGCCCCGCGCTTTTCGCGCACGCCAGGAGCCGCCAAAAGTGCGAACCCCAACGTTACCGAGCCAGCCACCGTGAAAGCCAGATGGGCGCGCTGAGCCTCAGCCAGGCCCGAATTCGGACATTTATTTCGGGCGCAAGCTATCGTGAGCGTTTTCAGAACAAACACTCGATCGTACGTTCGGACTGTCGCATAAATGAGCGGAAGGTAGCCGTAACTTGGATCCCCTGAGCAAATTGCTGCAACGGTATTGCTTCGCCTATACTGCGACGCACGACTTCTCTGTGGCCGACCAGATCATGACGGACGACTACACCTTCTACATGGGTGAGCACGCCTTCACCGGACGGGAAGAGGCATACAAGCCAGCCGCCGATCGCCAATTCAAAGCCTATCCTGGGCTCGGATTCGCCGTTCACGACTTTTTTTCAAATGGCGACCGATGCGCAATGTACTTCAGCGAGTACGGCCATTCAATTCAGTACGGCGCGAACACGGCCTGGCACGGTGTTAGCCTCTATCGCTGGAACGGCGACCGCCTCACCGAATGTCGCATTGAGCAGGACTATTACGGACGCCGCCGTCAATTGCTGACGAAGCTGCCAGACCCCGTGGACCAGCCCGCCTATGCGCCGTGGACCGCGCCGGTCGAGAAGGCCGATCCGGCGAGCGAGGCCTTGGTGTCCTCATGGCTTAAGGATGGAGGTCTGCTCAAGAGCAAGCTCGGTAGTCTCGATGACGAGCGCGTGGCACCTTCCATTTCGCGCGTGCTTCTTTTGAATGCCCAAACGGAGATCATTGACATCATGTCGGCGGGCAAGCGTGTGGCGTTTCAGGTTGCTGTGGCCGGCCAGTATGCGGGTGGCCTGCAGGAGCTAAGTGGACATGAAGGCGGCGACGCTGCGCTTTACGCAACGGGGTTTGCGGATGTTGAGAATGGGGTAGTTTGCAGTGTGAAGGCCGTCACCGACCGGTACACGATGGAGCGCCGCATACTGATGGCTGCGAAAATAGGATAGGATCTCGACGAAATCGATCGCATTTGCTCGTATGTCCTATTTTTCGACTTTTCATGGCGCTGAGCGAGGCTCTGGTCGCAGTCAAGTTGGCTGTGCTTTAGATCCTTTTCTCCGGTATTGAGTGCGGAGGCGCTGAGCGTCAGACTCAGCAACGTCGTTGCAATCATGATGTGATCTGGACGATTAACGATTCAGGCGCCTTGTTTAATCTAGTTGAAGCGCGCGTCGGATAAGGGCGCGCTCCGGCGAACTTCGAAAACGTCCGTGGCTCCGACTAAGCGCCTTGCTTCGCGGCTTGCCCGCTCGCCATGTTCCCGCTCAGCGCTGCGGTGTGCCCGCTCACTCGGCCGTGTCGATGTTCTCAAGGCGGATGCGCTCGCCCGTGGCCAAGTTTTCGATCGTGTCGCCATCAATCTTGCGCGGACGCTTGAGCGCGCCATGGACATCGTCGCCGCCTTGCGCGAAACCTCGCCCGAATGCGGATCGCGCGCGGCTGGTAGCAAGAAAACTTGGCGGAGGAGGCGGGGCTTCACCGCACCTATGTGTCGGGTGTGGAGCGCGGGGTACGCAACGTGGTCGGCGCCGCCCTCAGCTAGCTCCAGCATCGCTTGCCAGACGGCGCCAAGTGCGCGCTTGGCGACCTTGCGCGCGATCATTTCCCAGCTCCGATGCGGTAGATGCGTTCGTCATCAAATTTGGAAGAAGTAACGTTGAGCCCGCGCTTCTTCTTGATGGCGCCGGCGATCGCACCACGCACCGAGTGTTGCTGCCAGCCGGTCAACTTCATCAGCGCTGGGATCGACGCGCCCTTGGGCGCGCGTAACGCCGCGATCATTGCATCGATCTTGGAGGCGCTATTCGGCGAAGAAGATGCTGGCTTGCGGGCTTTCGCCGGGCGTGCGGATGTGCGGGCTTTCTTGGGTGCTGCTTTCGCGGCCATTGCTTTGCTCCTGATGCCGGCAAAGCGCCGGCACGAGGGCAAGCCCCGAAAAATCGGGGCGGATAGGGCTAGTTCGGCGTGAAGCGTAGCGACGTTCCGCTGGCGTTCCCTTGCTCTGGTTGCAGCAACACACACGCTCTCTTCAGGCTCGAAGTCCAGTCGAACTTACGCTTTGACTGGCGCTGAGCGTTGAGGAAACGAGGGCTCGGTAAATCCGACAAGGGCGTGGCGCTGACCATGGGCGCGAACGTCCGTCCCGGGGCAAATTGAGACGTCCTGGCGGTCGGTTGGTGCTCCGGAAGCGGACGTTGGACTCGCCTGGTTGCGACGGGCGTTGGATGCGGGTGTCTTCGCTTGAAATGGCTGCGTGACAAGCGCCGCCATTCCAGTTCTCCAATGAAGGAGAAATGTCATGGAGACGCATCTAAACGACCTAACGCAGAAACCGTTCGTGCCTTGGAACAAGGGGAGAGCAACCGGCCAAAAGCCGCCGCTTAAACCGCGAGAAGTCTGGGCTATCCGAGTGCGGTTGCAGATATCCGATCGGGTTCGCGACCTGGCGCTATTCAATGTCGCCATCGACAGCAAATTGCGTGGCTGTGATTTGGTTCACTTGCCCGTCGAAGACGTCATGCAAGGCGATCAGGTGCGAACGCGCGCCCTAGTTTCGCAGCGCAAGACTGGTGCGCCCGTACAATTCGAGATCACCGAGC
>LNFM01001276.1_pt1 | contig 57988 bp, 45 predicted proteins | sample 596031 | NCBI WGS metagenome assembly LNFM01 (sample SAMN04254537, study PRJNA301005) | activated carbon metagenome | isolation source: dual media filters at the Ann Arbor, Michigan drinking water treatment plant | place: USA: Ann Arbor | reverse complement strand
CCAATTTCAAATAACGTTTACTTGAAGAAATTGCGGGTCGCTTTTACCTTAAAAGAATCGGACATGATCGAAATCCTGACACTAGCTGACTTTAGATTAAGTGTAGCTGAGCTTTCCGCCTTGATGCGAAAAAAAGACCATCCCAATTACCGCGAATGCGGCGATCAGATTGTTCGCTACTTTTTGAAAGGCTTGACCATCAAAGTCCGCGGATCACACGTTTAAAATTTAAATTTCGTTACCGTTGTCAAAAGACTAGACAATTTTTTAACGTCACCGACTCCAGCTCATCATAAATGAATTAAAATCTTGAAAAATTGGCCCTCTGTTCGCAGCTTCTGAGTGTGACCAATATGCGAAGCGCTTTGTTTATTTTCCTCATCCTCATAGGCCAAGCCTCAACCGCAACGTTGAGCTTAAGTGAGCGCATTGAATACCACTCGAGGCAATACCTTGGAAGACTCTATTTGGAATCTCCACTAGGGGAAGGCTCCGGAGCTTTCGATGCAGATCCAAGAATTCGATTCGACGCTTTTGACTGCACTACGTACGTCGAAACAGTCCTAGCATTAGCCATTAGTGACATGCCGGGATTCAATCAGTCCCTAATTGAAATACTGGATTCCATCCGCTACAGAGCGACTCCTTCTGGAATACCCTTACATGACTTTCAAAATCGCGCTCACTTCACTAGTGCCGATTGGATTCCAAACCTGAAAAATCAGGGACTGGTTCAAGACATTACGACACAGATTTTTAAAAGCTTCAGTCAAAATCGAACGACCGAAATTGATCGGCAAAGCTGGTTTTTGAAAACTCATGGGATCCAGTTTTCAGCTATGAAGGAAATAGTAAGTCTTCCAGTCATTAAGCTTTCAGTCCTTCGAAAAAATCCCCGGCTTTGGAACTTGATTCCAAACGGAGCTATCATTAACTTCGTTGGACAGCCCAGCAAGATCAAGGAAAAATCGGGTACGGATCTTGATGTTCGTCATCAAGGAATTGCCATTCGAAATGGTGGAAAACTTTATCTTCGTCATGCGAAAAGCACATTGACGGGAGTCGTCGAAGAACCGATTCTTGATGCCGTCAAATATCCCTACTTAACCAGTGTCGATTCCATTAATGTGCTGATCGCGATCAAGCTTTAACGTTAATGACTTGAAATAGATCATTTGCGCACGTAAGCTTGACGTGTGCATCAACACGAAAACGTCTTTCTTCATTTCGTTGTCGCCATTTTTTTGGGGATTTTCACTAGTTTCGCTGACGCACATACCGATTCAGATCGAATCCTTCCCCTAAATCTTTCAAATGAAAAACTTGTTGTTCTTCCCTATCAAACTTTTCAAGAGGCTTCGGATTCAAATGAACGACAGACTTTGAGAATAAATAAAGTTCTTTCTCATTTCCAAGTTCCAACGGTCTTCCCACATGAAGAGTCCGTCGATTCAATTTTCTCGCAAATCACCAATCCAAAATCGCGCCAAGATATTCAAAATCAGCTGAAGTTTTTAGATCCGCAGTCCTTGCTACAAAGATTTATCGAAATCCGGTCCAATCTAATTCGATTCAATTACCCTAGTTTAACAAATCCAACATTCGCTTGGAGCCAGCAGCTTCCAAATCAATCAAGCCCCCCAAGACCTTTTTCTTCTTTGGTCGGGCTGAAAATTGGTCTAGATCCGGGCCACATGGGAGGTTCACGTTGGGATCGCTTAACGGGAAAATTTGTGCGCGATCAAAACGGTCGGGAATTAAGTGAAGGACTTCTGAATTTACAATTTGCATTGCTGCTAAAACAAAGACTTGAACGTCGCGGAGCTGTTGTGCGACTGACGACAAGTCAACTTCAGCCGGCAACGACTTTGGATTATAGCACTTTTGACTTGGCCCCGTTTGCAAGATTCGAACTTCGCGAATCGACGACAGAACCTTGGTTTCTGAATTTGATCAACCAAAATACCACTGACACTGAAATGATCAGACGTTTTGAGCGCGCAAGCCAAGTCAGATACTTTTTTTCTGAAGCGGCACGACGGGACTACTTTATCAAGCGTGCGGACCTGTGGGCTCGTTCCAAAATTCTAAATGATTTTAACGCCGATATCGCCCTCGTCATTCATTTCGATGCCACATCGTCTGACAGCTATGAAAGTACCGAACCGAATCCACAGGCCCCAAACGAAACGAAAGCCTTTGTCTTCGGATCCTACGAAATTGGTGAAGCCAACAGCCTGCAGTCTTTAAGCTACTTGGCAAAAAGATCCATTAGCAACGATGATTATACCAACTCAAAGCTTGTTAGTCGGGCTCTCGTCAAACGTCTCAGCGCCAACTTAGGACTGAAATTAGATACTTCAAGCCCCATCAACGGTCAGCTCATCGAACCAGGCATCAGAAGTCGAAACTTAGTCGTATCACGATACTTAAAATCCTCCGCAGTCTCTTACTTGGAAACTTTATTTTACAATCGTCCTGCAGAATTCAATGCACTTCTTCGTCGCGACCAAGCACTGAACATAAACGGCGTTCAGTATCCATACTCGGAACGCTTGAAAAAAGTCGTCGACGCCACAGAACTTGGGCTGATCGATTTTGTCGAGGCTCGATAGTTCTTTTCGTTTACAATTCATTTTTTACGAGTCTATTTTTTTTGGAAGTTTTTTTTGCCGCGAGAAATTTTTCACGCAGCAATTTACAAAAATCCTGTGCCTGTTTTTTTTGGTCGTCAGAAATGCGATTCCATTCCACATTTTCCAAGGCCCCGATAATGGCGTAGGCAAAAATGGAATGATTGTTTTTAGGATTCACTTTGATCAAAAGTTGCATTGCTTTTTGCCAACCAATTTTTCGCAACTGAGCCGCAGATTTAATCCCTGCTTTAGCAAACGAAGCTTCAGAACTCGGGCCCAAATTTTTCAAATCGGAAACTTTAATGGCGTTGGCAAAACGAACCTCCACCGATTCGTCTTGAAACATCTGAGGCTTTTTCCAATTGGCCTTTGCCACTTTTAGACTACTCTACAATGTTGATGCGCTTGAGAAATTGATCTACGGGCAAACCGTTAGATTTGGGTCTGCCAATCGTGCCTGTAGACACGCTCCCACGGCGGCTGGACTTCCATTCGTCGAGTTGACCGCGAGCGCCATTTCCGTACAAAACTCTTGATTAGATTCAGAAACATTTTCGGGATCTGCACAGGATGCACCGTAAGTTTGGAGAATCACATTTCCTAACTCTGCTGGCTCAATGGCAGCTAATGCATCTGTAATTTCGGTTGGGGTGCTGCCCGGCCCTAAATCATCAAACTGGGACATTAATGTTCCTACACCGAAAAACGCCGTGATTGTGGCGTACGCCGTCACTCCAGATTTAGAACAAAAATTAGTCGCATCGGTTAATTTTGCTTTTGCAACTGCAATGGGGCTTCCAGAAAATTTTAAAGTTGTCATGGCATTCAAAGATCCAGAACAAGATGTGGTACAGCTTCCGCCTGGTTCAGAAATCCGACTGATCGCATCTGCGATTTGCGCCGGTGATCCAAATCCATCATCGATGTAGATCGAAGCGCAAACTAGTTTGCTTGCTTCTTGCGAACTTTTAGAACGTAGTCCAGTGACACAAGCAGCGGCTTGCCCGGTACCCGCTTTGTTCAGGCAATATTGCGCTTCTCTTAATTCATCGAGCTCGCCCTTTTGACATGCGGCCAAACCAAAACTAATTGCGGCTGCAATCGTGATTTTTAAGACTAAATTATTCTGAAGTTTCGATGCGTGCATGTGGGTTCTCCCTCGTCGTGGTTCCAAGAAAATCAGCGTTTTGTGTTTTGTCGGACAATCTAGAAAATCGAACGAGTCCGGATTTCCCATGCGAACAAGGTGTCTGAATTGATCTTGGAAGGTGGCCGTCCTTTGGCCTAGTAAGAATTCTCAGAAAACTCGACCGATAGACCGTTGAAATCAAAAAATTGTTTGAGAAAATAAAGAGGTGCTGCGAAATCAATTTTAAGTTTACGAAAGAAGGTTCATATTACAATCAGACAACTTCCTTTCTTGGAACTCACCGATGATATTTACTGTGTTCTGGACGAACACTTCAATGTTATTGAATGCGGAACCAAATGGTCCGAAGTCTTAGGACTTTCACAGTCTGAATCGATTGGAATGTCTTTTTTAGATTTATGGCAAATGCGAAATCTCACACCTCAAGACGTCAGAACTCGACTTTCAATTTTTCTAAATGAACCCATTGGCCAGCTTCCAAGTTTAAAATTTGTAGCAAAAGACTACGCTGTTAAAATCATACGTTGGAAGTTTAAATGGACTAATGATCAAGTGCATTTAATTGGCCAGGACGAGACCGAGTTGACCAAAACTAAAGACGTGCTTGATATTATAGAAAATCAACTGAAGGTTGGTTACTGGCGACTTAATCTAATCGACATGAAGCCATGGTGGTCAGAGCAAACCATAAAAATCCACGAACTACCAAAGGACACCAACCCAACTCTGCAAGATGCAATCAATCATTATGCTCCAGAAGCCATGGCAACGATCAATGAAGCGGTTCAAAACTGCTTGGCAACCGGAAAGCGTTACGATCTTGAAGTTCCATTTGTAACAGCAAAGGGAAAAAAGTTATGGGTCAGAACTACCGGTCAGGCTATCTTTGACAAAGGTCAGGCCGTTGAACTCTTTGGAATTTTCGAAGATATTTCGGAACGCAAAAGACTAGAATTCGAAACCAGCGCCCTAAAAGAACTCACCTATCAGAATGAACGTCTAGCCTCAATCGGAGAACTTGCTTCAGGAGTCGGACATGAAATCAACAATCCACTTGCGATTGCTATCGGCAATATTGACTTCATCAAGCGACAACTCATCGTGCAAGGCTCTCTTTCCCCAGATTTAACGAAACATTTCGAGCGTTTCGAACGAGCAACCCATCGGATCACAGAAATTATTGGGAGCCTCAGATCGCTTGCGAGAGAATCAGGAACGAATAGATATGAAGAACTAAACATCAACGAAATCGTTAAAAACTCGCTTTCTTTGGTAACAGAAATTTACTCTAAACAATACGGAATCGAAATTGAATTTGATTTGGCAGATCATCTTAATCGCGTGATGGCAAATCATGGTCGTATTTGCCATGTTTTAACGAATCTTTTGTCGAATGCGAAAGAGGCCGTCCGAAATCAAAACATCAAAAAAATTACAATCAAGACGCAGATGAAGAATGAAACTGTTCTTATTTCGATCAAAGATAACGGCGCCGGTATTCCTACGCAAATGCGATCAAAAATATTTGATCCCTTCTTTTCAACCAAAACAGATGTCCATGGATCCGGAATTGGTCTAACCGTTTCCGCAAATATCATCCTCGAGCATGGCGGAAGAATTTATGTGAATCCAGACTCTGAACAGACAGAGTTTTGCATCGAAATTCCTGCCGTAAAGGAAACTGAATTTGCAGCGTCCGCGTAGAGATAAAAACTCAAACTTAGGTCTGGTTTCACTGGACTAGACCAAGCCATTCGCCTTGCAAACGCAGAGCATTACACTAGACTAAATTCATGGATTATAACCTCGGGAATCAAAACATGAATCACACCTCAACAATCAATTCAATGTCGCAACTACCACAGTCCTTCATGCCCACTCACAACGTTCCAGAGCATGAAAAAATATTTAACGAAATTTGCAATAAGCTCAGCGAGCTGACTCAGACTGAAGAAACAAAGCCTTCTAAGGACCGCGTCGCCCAACTTGAAAAAATGCAGAATCAATTAAAGAGCTTTCAAGTAGATCTTCTAAATAATCATGAAGACATGAAATTAAAAATTGAAGCGCTCGAAAAAATGACGACTTCAAATTCAGACCTAACTTTGCGCGTGCAGGAACTAACAGACATCCTCAACCAAGAGCGTAGTCACAATTCAAAGCTTTCGACGGACCTTGCACGTTCACTAGATCTTTCCTTAAAGCTTCAGCTTGAAATTCAAGACATTAAAACAAAAGCCATGCAGGCACAGATGGATGACCGTAAACAGTACTTAGAAAACTACGAAAATGTGCAGCTAGAATTTCAAAAGCAAAAGAATTTGTTACTAGAAGCAAACGATGACCTTCTTCAAGATTTAAAAGAAAAAGAATCCCAAATTCAAGAACTCAATACAAAAACAAATGAACTTGAAAAAAGCATGATCGAATTCGAAACAACTACCCACGAACAAGCTGAAACCATCAAACACTTGATGACGGTTGCGGAATCGAAAATTATAGATTTAAAGTTGTCATTAGACCGCGCACATGCAGATATCGATAATAATAAAGGCCAGTTTCAGCAATACGTAAATCAAATCGAAGTCTTAAAACAAGAAAACTACGCCTTGAAAGATTACATCAACAAGATGTCTCAATTTCAGCTTCATCAGCAGCAACAAATGATGAAGCAAAAGGGCGCCGCACAAGCCTAGTTAGTGCAATCTGAATCCAAAATTCAAAAACCAAAGGCATCTTGACGAACCACTTTAACTTTGTGGCAGCACTCCTTTGATTCCTAAAATGGTACATTTGTTCTGGCGCGAATCAAAATGACTCAACTAGATCGTATTCCGAAGCTTAAAAAGCCAAAATTGAATTAGTTTAATCGGTCAAATAGACTGATAAAAGGGGGAATTATGAACCTAAAGCGTTGGTTACCACGAACGTTACTTTTTGTTGTACCGATCGTGATGATATTTCTTTTTCAGAACTGCTCGAAAACTTCTAGTCCTATTGGCGAAGTTGTTGTCGACGCCCCTGCATTGCCTAGTAGCAGTCCAACCTGTTCGGAGAACTTTACGCTTTCTAGTAATGGAGATTGTGTTCCGAGTTCAAGAGCCTGCAACGCAAATGACGGTAGTGGCTACCAAACATGGATGCCTTCAGAAAATAAGTGGGGCATCTGCAGCTTATATCAATGTGATTTTTCTGGCTATGACGTGCCACCTGTAGACACATCAATTTGTGCTCCTTTGGTCAGTAACGCACCGATGGTGCCTTCTTGGTCTTTCTTTGAAGGTGTTCGTTACTATTGTAAAGATTCGCCAAATGTTCTTTGCGATGACGATGGTGTCGCTGTGCAAAACTCTCACAGTATTCCAGGTATCCGCACTTTATTGATCAGCAACAGTCAAACTGAACTGATGGTTCGACTTATTTTTGGTGGCTCTGAGACCATCCCCTTTACGATGGTGTCATTGTTTAATCGTCTGAATGTTCCCGATTATATTTTGGAGCAAAATGGTGTTGATCCGAAAAGCCTGCCACCGTTTGAAAATATAGTTTTCATTATCCGACGGGACAGTCAGACCCTTCGCCAAACCTTCAAGATGTTTGATGTAAAACAAGAAAATTTCCAAAATCTTTTTTCGAGTATCTATTCAACAAACCAAAAACCAGTACCGATGTTCGAGGGGGCACTCATGCAAAATACGACGAGTGGTTTCTCAGAAATCTATTTTAAAATTCCACTGGAAAGATTGCCAAAATCGTTTGGAAAAAATTTGGTGGCGAATGCGACGATGTTTCAATACAGTGGTGGCGGTAGCGCCGTTGTGGTCGATTCGACGGGTGAATTCGATGAAAAGGTTCTCTCTTTTAGTGATGTCGGCATGTATGGGTACTGGAACTATACCATGAAAATACCTAACGTATTAGAGACCCAGTAATAAAACTTATGTCATAGGATCTGGAACGGAAAACGCAGCTGGTGCTTGCGTATGAATTTCTTTGTCCTAATAAAGATGATGCAAAACCATCTTTAGATACTCACCCTCTGGAAAGTGAATATTTTGAGGGTGATCTGCCCCTTGCCCGCCAATCGCAACAACTTGACCGAATTTTCCCGATCGCAAAAGCGCTTTCTTCAATGAGGCTTTGAAATCTTTTAACTCAATCAAGCCCGAACATGTGCACGACGCAACCAGAGCATTGGGCTTAGCCCACTTAAACGCTAATTCATTCAATTTCATATAACCGTGCAAACCGGTTTCAATACTTTTCTTATTTTTCACGAATGCTGGCGGATCTGAAATCACCACATCCGAAGAATTAAAACCGATTTGCTCTTTGACGCTATCACTCACGTCCAAAACATCACACTTAATGACTGTGACCTTCAGCGATCCTGATTGAATGTTGGTTCGAAGACTTTCAATATTAGATTTGGCCATCTCAAGTGCTAGATCAGAAACATCAACTAAAACAACTTCAACAGAGTGTCCTGCCTGCAATAGATAGCGCGCTAGATAGGTCGACCACTGTCCCATGTAACAGCAAAGATCAAGGATGCGAACAGATTGATTTGGCGTGGATCCAAGCTTACTGTGCAAGGCTTGCAGCACTAATTTGATATTCATGGATTGGTCCAAGAACAATCCCGTTTTTTGTCCATTGATCAAATCACACTTAATTAAAAGCTTCGCTGGATTCGCCGCCGACGATGACGACGTTGACGAAGACTCCGGATTTAAATCCTCGAGCTGAACAGTCCACTTCGGGTTCGATTTAAGATCAAAGGGATCTTTCAAAACAATCGCGCTTTCTATCGTGAGCCCTTCGAGCTTTCGCCCCGAAGAAGTGTTCTTGACGATCACCGTAGTTTTTTCCCACGCTGGCTCACCGAAAACCAAAACCGCTGCAGACTTTAAAATATCTAAATTAAATCCATTCGGTTGGGACTGAGATTTAAAAATCTGCTCCATCCCCGCCGTGTTGATCTGCACCGACAAGCACGAACCACTTTCCAAAAGATAGTGATCCAAAATTAATCCCGGAAGATCGTCCGTTTCAGAAAAAACAATGCGGTAACTCGCACGAAAGCCCCGATCCAACCTGGCCTTCCAAGCCCTGACAATTTTTTCAATGATCCACTTCGAATCACATGGATTTTCAATTTTCTTTTCAAAACTTAAGGCGCGAAATGCAATTTGCGAATTTGGGTTTCCATAACCACGAGCTATGAAGTTTCCTTTTTCATCTTGAATCTCGATGGGATCGCCCGGAAGAATTCCTTTCGGGCTGAACATCAATTCATTTGAAAAGATCCAAGGATGTCTGGATCTGATTTTTCCATCAGACCCTTTTTTGATTTGCCAAATTTTCATAATTAATAAGTCACTTTGCTGGAAGTAATTGAGCTTTGCGTTCGATCGCAAGATCAAGAGTGTTTTTCATTAACATGGCAATCGTGAGCGGCCCTACTCCGCCCGGCACGGTCGAATAGGCGCGTAGGTGCTGATCTTGATCGATCAACACGTCACCTACCAACCCACTTTGCAAGCGATGAATGCCCACATCAACGATGACGGTGTCTTTTGAAAAATCTGAAGACTTTAGGAAGTGAGGCTTTCCAACGGCGACAAAAACAAAAGCATAATCTTTAATTTTTTTGATCAGATCTTTTGTTTTGGAATGCGCAACCGTCACCGTCGCATTTTCACGATTTAATAAATGAAACAGTGGAAGCCCAACAATCAAACTTCTTCCAATCACCAGTCCATCGCGTCCCGAAACTCCGAGTCCATAAAAATTTAACATTTCGATAATTCCACTGGGGGTGCACGGAGCAATGGTCCCGTCCCCGGTCGCTAACCGCCCAATGCTTGAATCGGTTAAGCCGTCGACATCCTTAGCCGCATCAATTTTATTGAGAACAATTCGCGCGTCCAATCCAGCAGGAAGCGGCAATTGAACTAAAATTCCATGGCAATTGTCGTCTGCATTAAGCCTTTGAATGGCTGCAATGACTTGTTCTTGCGAAGAATCTTTTGGAAGCCGAACCAATTCCGATTCAAAACCGATCTCACTGCATTTTTTTATCTTGTGTGAAACATAGACTTCGCTGGCAGGGTCTTGTCCGACCAAGACCACGGCTAATTTGACAGGAATATGATACCTAGATTTGAAATCCGCGGCTTTGGTTTTGACCTTTTCAAGCAAGGCTTCAGCAACTGGTTTTCCGAGCAATTTTTGCGGATTTTGAACATTCATTTGTCTTTGAAGCTTACCCAGGATTTGATTTCTTGACCACCTTCTTTTTCTCGCTTAAAACTCAGGCGATAGCTTCAAAAACCGATTTTTGTAAGGGAGACCTCGTGGCAGAAAAAGTGAAACTTTCTAAAGATGGCAGCTCAATCGAATTCGTTCAAACTGATCAGATTCCAGCGACTTTGAAGAAGTTCCGCCAAAGCAAAGAAATCGAAGGTTTTTACCGTTTTGTGTTTGAAAACGATCTTCAGAAAGAAGCTTACGAAGTTCTTTCTCAAATCATTGCAAAACGAAAAGCGGCGAAAAAAGCCATTAAAACAGAAGAGCAGCAAATTAAAAAAGATGCGATCAAAGAGCTAAAAGAAGCAGCAAAAGTAGCTGCCAAAGAAGTATTAAAAGTCGAAGCCCAAGCTAAAAAAGTTATCACGGACAAAGCTGCAGTTGCTGCGAAAGCAAGCAAGAAGGCCGTCCCTGCAACCGCAGCAAAAGCCGCGGTCGCTGCAAAACCAAAGGTTGCTTTGAAAAAAGCTCCAGCGAAGCCAGTTGCGAAATCAAAGACTCAGGCCCCTGCTAAAAAGAAGAAAAAGTAATTTCCTAATCTTAATATCCAGATTTCGGATCTGGATATTCAATTTCAAGTCCGTAAAAGAAACCTCCTTCTTGCACCAATGCAGAAGGAGGTTTTTTTATGTCAAAACTACAAAATTCAAATTTTTCAAAGCAAATAAAAAACGAAAAGGGCCAAGGCTTAATGGAGTACTTGATCCTCGTAGCGCTGATCACAGTCGCTTCAATTGGTGTTGTGCGAGTCGTCGGATCTAACGTCTCGAGACAATATGCGAAGGTCAACAATGCCCTCGGAGCCGAAGGACGAAGCCCCACTTTACTTGAAGTCAATGGTTCCGATATCCAAAAGAAAGACCTCTCTGATTTTGTGACAGGCGCACGCTGATACCTCAAACGAAAGTATGAAGATTTACAGTCATAGACTTTTGAGTAAGACGGCCGATCGCGGACAATCCATCATCGAACTTGCAGTATCCCTGCCGCTGTTCGTGACGGCCATAATTTTTACTTTGCATCTTTTCATCAAGCTGATTCTCACTGTTGCCATTGATGACACACTTGAAAGTTATCTTCTTTGCCGGACCAATGCGGAAATCACCCAAGCGCAATGCCGCGAAAGAATGACCGACAAAGTTGAAGCTCTCAGTCTAGATGTCGAATCGATTCAAGAGCGAACAACCGTAGGACTTGATATTGTTGAATTACGCAGGGTTCACATTCAGTTGAGTCACTCCGTTTTGGATCCGATCAATCGTACACGTGAATCCAGAAAAAATTTAAAGTACTAACGTTTAAAGGTAGCTGAATTTCTACATTGTTCCCTTCAACGCACCTTAAAAATATTATGAATCATTTATCAAATCAAAAACACCCACGGAACTCCGGCTTCATCACGATGTTAGGACTATTTTCAATGATGATGATGGCATCGTTCGCCATCATTTTTGCTTTCTTACATCACACGATTCAAGCCAAAAGCAAGTTTCGAAGTCTGTGTTTCATGGATCTTCCCAAGGTACAATCGGAAATGGAATTTGGAACAAACTCTGTTCTTAGTCTAAATTCGCTCGCCGTGTACTATCGCACTGCCATCACTATTACCAAGGCACAGCTACTGGTGGCCACCGGCCCGGCCGCAGCCATCGCGCTTCTGCGACTTCAACAACTGCAAATGCAACAAACTCAGCTGGGACTAAAGCAAAAACAACTTATTCGTCTATTCGAAACACAGCTAGGAATTCGGCTCTCTCAGCTGACCCTCAAATCCCGATCCCACCTTTCCCGAAATAACACCAAATGGCAGGAATTTGTGATCACTCGTGATGTTTTGACAATTAGTCCAATGAACTATCGCCTTCCTATCGAGCCGGATGAACCCAGTTCTCCGGCTCCTGTTTATCGGATGAAGCCGAATCTTGGATTTGCAACCCGCCTCACCGCAAATTGGAACAGTTTCGTTTTTGCAAATTCAGAAAATCAGAAACTACAAGAACAGAACACTCAGTGGGGATTTGAATGCACCGTCGAGCAAAGAAAAACAAAAGAATATGGTCCACCATTAATCAAAGTCGATCTCATGACCGTGGTCAAAGCGGACAAGCTTTAATTGAATTGTCCCTGACCTTGATTTTTTTCATCGCGACTCTGCTTTTTCTAGATCAGCTCGTTCAAACCTACAAAGCCAAGCAGCGGGATCGGAGCCGCATCACTTATGATATTTCACGATAAAATCAAGAAAAGTTATCTCGAAAATAGAATCCTTTTTGTCAGTGTCTTTTTGATTTGCTTAGCCTACGCGGGTGCAAGGCTCATGGATGATGGAAAGAAGACAAGTCCAAAATCAGCTCCAGTCGCAGCAGACACGATTATTCCAGCCGGAATGGTGCTGGTTCCTATCGAGCTTGCCAACATCGATTCCGTTCGGGGCCTGATTAATGGGTTCGGCTTGATTGATCTTTACGTGGCCGATCACGATCGCGGCCAACGACGTCGCATCGGCCACAAAATTAAGATCTTACAAGCTCCTTTGAACCCGAATGAATTTGCTGTTCTTGTGGATGAAGAAATGTCAGTGACCATTATGAAGTCTCAAGGGGTTTACACAGGCGTCGTACAAAATCGCACGATAGATGAAAAAACAGCCCGATCGAATCCGGCCCGCAAGGTAAGACTAACTGAAACCAATGTTGAATATTCAGAAGAGGATCATTTATGAAAAATGAACTATATTTGCGTCTACTTTTTTTTGCAGCTGTGTTTGTCTCTTTAGATTCAACTGCAAATTCCGAAATTTTGGTTCTTCCCAATTCCGAATCAAGTTTCGAAGTCTATCAAGAGGCCTGTAAAAAGGAAGGGTATGTCTGTACTCAACAGTATTTCCTGCACTATTTTCGAACTCTTGAAACGCCTCTTTATGATTCCTTCATAAACGAACTGGACCTGGAGGATGATCAATTCATTTCAAAACTACCTCATCGCGTTCGGACTATCTTGGAATCTGAAATGCTTTCCATTGAACAAGTGGACTCATTCATTTCGATTCTTGACCGGGCAGCTGAAGTTCAGCCTAAAGTGAATCGATTTGGCATTCTGAAGATCGAATTAAGCCAACTAAAAGAATTTGTAATCCGCGCTGAGCCTACCTCAGAATCAAGTCATTTCATTTTTAAAAAAGCCGTCGGTGAAATTCCAGCGACATTACTGAAAACCCTTTCGTTCAAGCCCACGACCAGAATTATTCCATATAATGGACTTTACGTTGGGGGCACGTTTCTACCGTTTCATGAAGGAACATGCGAGGATTCAAAAATTAAATCTGAATTGAAGACCTATTTTCAAAATCGACGATTTGTTTTTTTGAAAGAAAAGTCCTGTAGTGTTGAAGATCACTTTGCAGAAATTTTTGCTAGCTCTGAGGAACAGCGGCTTTATTTTGATCCGAATAAAAAATCAGAGCCGAGTTTTTTAAGTCGAAATAAATCGGCGATACTTTGGCTTAGCGCTGCGGTGGGCGTCGGAGTTCTGGCCAGCCAATATGAAATCAAGTTCGAATACTAAAGAATTTGCTTCCCATCAAAGACCACTTTTTCGACCCCCGATTCAGATAGTATGGTCTCAGATCGGGTCCAATTTTGATCGGGGTGACTGTGCAGCGTTTTTAGGTCAACACTTGGAGCTTCAATATCAGCCGTCTTCGCTGCATCCATGACGGCTTGAAAATTGCGATGAATGGAGGTTGCTTCAATCGGCGAGTCGCTACCGAACTGAACTGGTATTTTATTTTTTATAAGCCTGGCCCATGGAAATAGATTCTTTTGAGACTCGACATCAATTGTTTTTGAAATCCAGGCCTTGTCGCTCAACCAATGACACGGCTGCATGTGACACGTGATATGCAATGGCTTCATCAAATTAATTGTATCGGCTCGAACGACTTGAGTGTGTTCTAAATTCAATCGGCCTAGTAGACCGCTGGCTGAAACGTCTCGTGCGGCCCGTACGACAAGGTCCGCGGCTCTGTCACCAATGACATGAAAAGAAATTTCAATTCCGCGCATCCAGCAGGTGCGTGTCGCAGTTTCTATATCTTCTTTCGACCAAAATAGCTTTCCAAAATTTGCAGCTTGACCAAGATAATTGTTCTTCAGTGCAGCGGTTTGAGAGCCCAACGAGCCGTCGACAAATAATTTAAGTCCCTTCGGGCGCAAATAGGGATTTTTGATCGATTCAATGATTTCAAAATCGCGAAGGCCTCTTTCAAGATCTTGCAGATCTTCGATCGTGATGTTGCCTTCGACACATAAATGGATTTTTTCTTCTTTCAATAGCTCATCTAGTAGCGCCCAGGTTTTCGTACTCGTTGACAGGTCGCGGACGTGGGTGAAGCCAGCAGCGTTAAAAAGATTTGCAGCTTGAATGAGAAAATATTTTGTTTGTTCGTGCGTATAATCAGGAATGGTCTTCAAGGCATCAATGTGGGCGCGGTCCTGAAATATGCCCGAGGGATTGTTGTCCTGTTTCAAAATTTGGCCGCTATAAAGAGGTAAATTAAAATCAAAACCTAAGCGTTCAAATTCTTTTTCTGCAACTGAGTTAAACCATCCCGTGTGTCCATCCATTCTGGAAAGATAAACAGGGCGATCCGGAAATATTTGATCGAGTTCAGATTTTGTCGGCCAGCGGCCATCTGTAAATAACTTGTGCTGGTCCCAACCAAATCCAACCAACCAATGAGCTTGAAAATAAGTTGGCTCTATTTTTAATTGGCTCAGTTCCGAAAGATTTTGAAGAGAGTGAAGTCTTAAACCACTTGCGACCTGACCAGTCGCAAGTAAGTGAGTGTGGCTATCAAAGCAATTGGATATTTTTCGTTTAGCGTCCACGTGGAGGTACTGTTGTTTGAACTCCGGTTGGAAGATACCCACCAGGATTTACACCCGGATAAACAGGCGTGGTTCCCCATTGAACACCACCACTGTTGTAGACTCCAGGATTTGGTGCTGCGATTCCGAAGCTGACGGCTCCGCCGATTCCTAGATTGACTCCACCAGAAATTCCACCCGAGATCCCACCTGATAGACCACCTGCGCCGTAAACGCCGCCGGCGAGCCCACCGCTAATGGAAGTTCCAGCCATCAACTGTTGAAGTCGCATTTGCAATTCGTAGATTTGAGTTTGAACTTGAACAGCCTGCTGCTGAACAGCGGCTTGTCGTTGTGCGGCTGCTTGCTGTGCTTGAACTTGAGCTTGGTAATACTGCATTTGTGCTTGCAACTGTTGTTGCTGCATTTGCATTTGCATTTGGGCTTGCTGCTGTTGCTGCTGCAAAAGCTGAAGTTGCAGCTGTGGATTGTTCGCATATCCACCCGTCGCAATTCCACCGTTGATCGCACCGTTAATAGCTCCGTTGATCGCTAAACCTGGGATTTGTAATCCTGTTTGCATGCCGTTGATGGCGATTCCACCGTTGATGGCAATCCCTCCATTGATAGCAAGTCCACCGTTCGCAGCGAATCCTGGCATTTGAAACCCTGGCATTTGAAATCCTGGAGCTTGGAATCCAAGCGCTGCACCACCCGGTACGGCCCAACCATTGATTGGCGTTCCGACTCCAAGTTGTCCATTGATTCCGTATGGCCATCCACCATTTGGACCGGCCATGTTTCCGCCTGGGCCGTAACCCGGCATGTAAGCGCCGCCACCCCATGGAGTGCCGTACATATTTTGTGGATATCCAAATGGGAAATTTCCCGCTGCGTAAGGTCCGTAAACTCCGCCCGGTCCGCCGAAAGCACCATTAAGACCCATGCCACCCCACGGATTTCCACCGCCGGCCATGCCGTTTGCACAACCGAAAGCTCCGAATCCGCCACCACCGTTAATGGCGCCGTAAAGTCCACTTTGAATAAATGGGAATCCTAACGAAACCCCAGTCGGATATCCTTGTTGCGGAGGATACCCAAGCTGCGCTTGATATTCCTGATCCCGCTGATCATACTTTTTTCCATAATTGTATAATCCAACACCGACACCGATCGCGCCGACAATGGAAAGCCAATCACGTTTTGGTGCTTCGTATTCATAGCCTCGCGAAGATCCATAACAATCCCCGTTCGGACATCCTGCTTCTAATTGTCTTTCGATTTTTTTCTGGCGTTCATAAAGTGCATTTTCACGTTCGTCATCGATCGTCACTTGAAGAGCTTCGACTTGCGCTTCTAGCTCAACAACTTTTGCCTGGGCTTCGTTGTATTTTGCTGATTGTTCACGATATTTGGATAGAGCATCCTGACACTTTGAAAGTTGATCAACAGAACGGGTCGTCGACTTGAAAGTTGCTTTAGTTCCTAGCTCTTTGTCTTGACAGATTGTGGCTTTAAGTTCGCCGCGAGAAGCTTCATTCTTGGCGTTGCAGTATTCGCCACCTTTGTTCCAGTTAGCAATCAGTTTTGGTGGGACATCAGCCTTACCATTACATTGGTTTTGTGACTGAATAATGACGTGTTTATCTTTCCCACGTGTGTACTGGAACGACCAATAAGTCTTTTCTTGTTCAGGAGTCGCATCCGCAGGAGCAGTTTCGCTTTGTTTAGGGTCATTTACTTTTGTTAACGGTAAAGCTTTATTGTCTTCTTTTATTTGCGAGCAGTCATTGTCTAGCTTGTAATCATCACATTTCTGAGCTTTATCCATGTGAACTTTAATTAAAAATGAAGCGACATCGGAATCAAAGTAACGTCCGATGACGTCAGAGTTTCGATCCTTTTCGCGCTCAGCTTTATCACGATCACGCGTTGCTTTGTCTAATTCTTTTTCAGCTTTAGCCAAATCCTTTTGAGCTTGTTTTTCTGCGTCTGATTTTTTAACGGCATTGGTTCCACGTCTGCTAGGCCATGCACAACCTTGCATCCCGCCATAAGCTCCGGTGCCCCACATTGAACTGACTCCGCCACCGCCGTAAACACCCGCATTCCAACCACCAGCTGCACCACCCGCCACTCCTCCACCAAGTGAATATGGATTTGTAATTCCACCACCGGTGATTTGGGCATGTGAGCCAACGTGTGTTGTAAACACTAATGCAAAACTTGCAGTGAATTGAATCACTTGCTTCAGCGCTCTAATAGACTTCGGCATAAGATTTCTCCGTCTCATCTTCAACTTTATCATTCATCGACGCACCGATGGCATCATTTGAGACAACCGAAGGAAATTTAGTCCAAGGTCCATCGAAATCCCAACAATCAAGACTAGACTAGCCGTCATGCACGACCTTTTTGCGTCTAGATGGACTCAAAGCTAGAGACTAGGAATTTTTTTGAGTTCATGTAAAGTATCTATGTGACCACACTAACGAGTCCTCTTCCCAAACTGCTTTGCGTCGACGATGAAATCGATAATCTCGATGCACTTGAGCGTATCTTTCGAAAGAAATACCAAATTTTCAAAGCTATTTCAGCTAAGGATGCAGGCCTCGTTTTAAAGACTCATCCAGATTTAGCAATTATTATTTCAGATCAGCGCATGCCGGAAATTTCTGGCGTTGACTTCCTTGAATCCACTGTCGAATCACATCCCGAAACTATTCGAATTCTTTTGACCGGATACACAGACATCGAATCTGTCATTTCAGCTATCAATCGAGGGCAAATTTTCAGGTACATCACAAAGCCTTGGGAAGTGACCGATCTTTCGATGACGATTGATCAAGCCTTTGAGAAATATGCGCTACGACAAGAGCTTCGAATCAAAAATAGGGAACTTGAAGACGCATTCAAGGAACTGCAAATTCTAGATAAAACGAAGTCGCAGTTTATGATTCTAATAAATCATGAGCTCAAAACTCCTTTAACAGCTATTTTGAGTTTTGCCGGTTTACTGAAAGAAACGGTCTTGTCAGAAGAGCAGCGCCTTTTTGTCGATCGAATCAACAAATCATCCGAAAAATTGCGTTCGATAGTCGATGACGTTCTTTTGATTGTTCGCGGAGACTTGGGGCTCATCAAGCCTAGAATTGAAAAAGTGAATTGTTCGAATCTTTTTAGAAACTGGAATCAAGACGTCCTGAATTCGATGAAGTCCAAAGATCAAACCCTGGATGTTGAACTTCTTTCTGACTCTGTAACTTGTGATCCAGAAATGATTAAAATTGTTCTAAATCGCGCACTACATAATGCGACTAAATTTGGGTTTGCGAACTCAAAGATCAGGTTGAAATGCATCGCGACAGCTCTGGGCCGAACGCAAATCGATGTGATTAATGATGGTCCACACATTCAAGAATCCATGATCGAAAAGGTCTTTAAGCCCTTTACTTTGGACGAAAACGTGATGAACCATTCTGTAGGGATGGGATTAGGCCTAACAATTTGTAATTCTTTAATTCGATCCATGCATGGCGAAATGCAGATTGAAAATGAAGCTTCCGGCGTTCGAATTCGGCTGACTCTGTGATCTAATTCCGGCTATCGAATAGCAGGTTCAAATTTTCAGATTTGAGTTCGGTCTTCAAGGTGCAGTCTTGCAGATTATGAAAAACAAATCCTTAAAACTTAGTCTCTACTTCGTCATTGTCAGTATTGTTTTCGCCTCGCCGCTGACTTCTCTTGGAAAATCATTCAAATCAAATGTTCAAATTATAGAAATGGGAGATTACTTTACGCCGCTAACCACTCCGAAACGGGTCTGGATTCAAAATGGCAAAGTGGCGAAAGCATCGAAAGAAACTGGAAAACTTCGCTTGAAATCTATCAGCATGGGAGAAACACTCGCAAAAATTGACGAACAAACAGTTCGGCTGATTGTGGTTCCGGTGGGGTTCAAAAGTGCCTTTGAAGCCTGGGACTCATTCAAAACCCAGTTTGCTAATCTTAAACCTGGGTTCTGTTCGGTTTCAGTTTGCTTAAAGGGACAGATCTATTCGATGGTTGAGTTTAAAAAACTTGTTAAGCTTATGCAAGAAACGGGAATGTCCATTTACTTCGGCTTTCAAATTTCGGAAGAACTCAAAAAAGAATTAACGACCTACATTCACGACTATTTTCGATCACACAATTTGACTCCCTTAAAAGTCACTTTCGGCGAGCCCTGGCGTGTGTATTCATCAACAAAAGATGAAATTTTTCAGAAACGTAACTTATTGCAAGAAGTCGGAATACAATGGATCGAATCACAGCAAAAACTGGATCTTGCGGATAACATCAATGTTGAAATCAAAATCATTGAAGTGAAAAAGGAATTTGCACGCACGATGGGAATCCGCTGGCCTACCGAATTCGCAGCTCAGTATGTCGATGGAACATTGGGTGCAGTCGAAGATTATAGTTTACGACTGCAAGCCTACGAGCGAGCTGGCGATATGAAAATACTGGCTTCGCCCAATCTTTTGTGTCGAAGTGGCAAATCCGCTGAATTTTTTGCTGGTGGTGAATTTCCTATCCGAAGTGAAAGCTACCGCAGTTCTAGTGTAACTTGGAAAAAATATGGAATCGAATTAAAAATTAAACCCACAATTGATTCCATCGGTCAAATGAGTGTCGAGCTTGAAACGACAATTTCTTCATTAGACAAAAGCCGATCTGTTGACCAAGTGCCATCCCTTCATACGCATAAATTAATGAGCCACTTCGATCTTGCAGAATCCAAAACAATTGCACTATCTGGATTGATCAAAAATGAATCCGGCACCAGTCGTGAGGGATTGCCGTTTCTATCAGATCTACCCGTCATTGGAAGTCTATTTTCAAGCCGAGATTTTCTAGAAAATCGCACGGAGCTTGTGATCCTGGTGACACCGAAGCTCATGAAAGCCAATTAAAAATGCGCCAGCAGATTGAATCATTTTACTCTGACTTTTTAGAGACTCGTCATCTTCAGATGAAAGAGGACTCGGCCCTTTTCAATCCGAGTCAGCAAAATGACTCTTCGGATGAACTGATTGAACGTTGTTTAAAAAAATTAAACATTACGGATCCAATTGTAAAATCCCGATTACGCTCAGAAGCGATTGGAATGGGTCCATTAGAGCATTTCATCAAAGATCCCGATGTGACCGAAATCATTGTCAATTCTTGGCAGCACGTGCATTTTGAAAAGTTCGGGGTCCTCTACACATCTGAAGATCACTTCGCTTGCGAACAAAGCTATGAACAATTCATCGAAAGGCTGGGAAGGCTTTGCCAAACTTATATGAGTCGAGAAAAGCCCTTTATCGAGTGTCAGGTCGACAATCTTCGTATCACTGTGATCTTTCGGGATCTTTCCAGAGGAAATCACTTAGTCAGTCTTAGAAAGAAAAAAGACGTCCACATCCCGATAAGCACATTAGTAGAAACCAATTGGTGTACAAATAGACAGGCAGAAATGATTCAAAACATGATTCATGAGAAGAAAAACTTTCTCGTGATTGGTGGCACAGGAAGCGGCAAAACCACAGTTCTTCAGTCTTTACTTCATGAAATGAATCCAACAGAGCGTGTTGTTATTATCGAAGACACCCAAGAGTTGAATCCCGCCAACAACTTATCCGTTTCACTCCTCACGCAGTCCAATATCCTAGAACCAAATCAAAACGTCTCAATGGATGATCTATTAAAGCGCGCCCTTCGCCTAAGACCAGATCGTATCGGAGTCGGTGAAATTCGAGGACCAGAGGCAAAAACGTTACTCATGGCCTTATCGACAGGTCATGAAGGAAGCTTTGGATCGCTGCACGCACGAAACGCTCATGAAGCCCTGATGCGCTTAGAAATGTTGATCCAAATGGGGGCCCCGCAATGGTCTGTGGTTTCCATCCGAAGACTCATAGGAATCACCATCAATTGCATACTGGTTGTCGACAAGGTAAGCGGGACGCGACGCCTTCAAGGCATCTTTGAGATCGCAAGCGTTGAAGACATCGGAATCACCCTAAACCAAGTTTGCTAACTCTTTAGCCGTGATACATTTTCATTTGTGAAAATTAAATAGAAGACTTTTCAATATGTGAGAAGTCTTCCAAGAAGAATCATAAATGTGATTTTTGCTTTAGATTACTTGAAATTAGTGTCGCATTTCAATCGAGCCCACTGTCGAGGTGGGGCGTCACTATTCGCAGGACCTACTAAAACAGTTGCGTAGGTTTTCTTATTCCAGCGATCAAATCGAATTGACATCGTCTCTCCCGGGTATGTCGTTCCCTGGTAACCGAAATCGGTTGCCGCGACTTGACCTCGGTAATCCAAGATATATTTTGTACTTGAACCATCGATCAAATGCGCCTCGAGGTAACTGTTTTCAACTACTTTAACGGTCAACGTAATGTTGCGTTTTTTGTTCGTGCAGTTCTCGATAGTTTGACTAAGCCCATCGTCCGCGAGGGCTTGAAGTGATAATGTTGCGAACGCGATGATCAACATAAATGTTTTCATGATTAATTCTCCTTTTTGGGTTTAATAATATTCTAATAATGACGATGCTGGTTTTAAATTCTTTTGATACAGAATTCCTTTTTTCCTCACGACGATAGGTGCAGTTTGGAAAATAGACTGGGCAGCAGTTAATGCTTTAGCCTCGACGTCTTCGCAGCTAAGCTTGTCAAAGGAGCCCATTAATTCTGAATCGGCCCAACGCAAGCCACGCATCAAATTTTGGAAAACCTGTTCATCAACGGCCATTCGACCAAGTCGGCTTAAATGAAAGACGCCGGTGGTTGGTGTTTCTCGGCTGGTCGAAAGATCGGAACTCACGAAGTCATATTTTTGAAGTAAAGCTTCCAACAGAGCAATCATCTTTTTGTGAGCGTCCTGGTCAGGGCTTTTATTATCGACTGCTAAATCGGGAAAAAATGCTGTGTTAGGGATGTCTGCAATACCGCGGTGATCAATGTCCTTTGAAAGAATGTTACTTTTTTCGACGGCTCTGCGACGAATAGTCGAGTCTCGCTTCACTTGGGCTTCTACGTTCTTAATCATCGTTTCGAGTGCATCCGTGTTGTTGGGATTAAGTGTCTCAAGCAGTGCATAAACTTTTTTCGTTCGATCATTTGGGTGACCACATCTGCTTTCGACGACTTCAAATTTTGATGGATCTTCGTCTCCCAGATAGTAAAGCAATGGTGCTATTTTTTCGGCGAATTCGTTTTTTCGTTTCAACTTTGCAGCTAGGCGCTTCATCATCAGTGACTCTAGGTTCATTCCAAATACCAATGGTGTGGCAAATTTGTACTGGCCAAGTATTTCGCTAACTACGCCTTCTGAAGGATCCAAATCACGAATTCCGTTCGCAATTCCAACTGAACCCGCCGTCACAGTCACATTTCCATCTTTATCTTTTTTATCTGCAGCTGGATAGCTGTAGAAACCATCGAGATCCAGTTGATTGTATCGAGGCATTGATTTTGCCAAACTTAAAAATTGTGTTAGACCAGCGTGCTCTTTGGAGTCAGTTGCAGCCACTCCAAAAGTACCAAATGATCCGTAGACGCCAGCCCAGCCGTTGTAGTTATGAAAAAGTGGACGCGGATCCGAGCCGTGGCAAGTGGCACATCGTTTTGGATTTTTGATCTTATTCAAATCTGCGAATGGAACATCTGTGCCGTTGAATGCATCAACATAGATTTCAAAGTTTCCAGTTACTGAATTGAAAGCAATAATCTCGAGCTGATCCTGTCCCTTTGAAATTTTCAACGGTCCCGGGTTTCGCGAAATAGAAAAAATTAGTGACGAATCGCGATTATAAAAAATCATACGCGGCGTTGACATGGTTGCAACCGTCGGCAAAACAGCACGACTATCATAAACGAGCAAAGCATTTCTTTTCATTTCAGAAGGAAGAAATTGAAATAAATCATCTAACAGCGTCACATTATTTTGTCTAATGTCGCTCACTAATGTTTGAAGATCGTATTGTTTCCAGCTCGACTGCGCGGTTGCACCGGCCAACATAACAAAGGCCAAGATAATTTTTATTCTAATATCCGAAAGTTTCAAAATAAACTCCTACGTTTCTGCAAAGTTGACTAACTAGTTCCGATTTGATGAGCGCCAGATATAGTTCGGAACAGTTTTTAAAAAAATGTTTTTGTTGCTACAGTTCGATGAGTTTTTCTTGGACAGCTAGAGACATTTTCCAAGATCGCCAACACATCTGCAGAAAATTGAAGAGGGTCTTGCAAAGATCTTCAAAGACCAATGGGAAGTCGAAGCAGCAGATCATATGTAGACTGTCTAAGTTATTGACACTGAATTGTTGCACTTATCAGGTATGAAAAATTTTCAAAGGAGATATTATCTGCCTAACGAACCTAAGAACTAAACACGCTTAAAAAGGACTGCTTATATGAAAACACTTTTAATATCATTTTCTTTAGTTTTGATCACGATGACATCCTCCGCCCAGAACAAACCCCAATCATCTTCTGTCGCCTTTAAATCGGGTGACAAGGTGCTTTTGACGGTTTCGGGAAGTGGACTGGGCGTTGTATCTTATCCAGCTATTCTTGAACAAGATAACCTGAACAGTTTGGGAACCTACAAAATCAAGGGCCATTTGACAGAAGTCGATATGGGCCAGGTTGAGCGGTTTCAACAGCAAGAATCGGTCATTCTAAGGAATGGAATGATGGCTCAAGTAGGAAGTCGAGTACTCAATATATACGGCAAAGTTGAAGTGATTGCAGGAATTGCGAATGGAAAAGTACAAACTCAAGGTTCTGGTTACTTTATAGATGCTTCCCAATATGAATTGTTTGATCTGCAAAACTCTTTAATTTTCAATGGTCGGCAAGTCTCTACAGGTGATTACGTTCAATTCAGACATAACTACGAATGCCATTTAAAAACGATCTCGAGCATAGCAAACGGTCATGTTCTTATCGTGCCGACTCCGGAGTTTGGCAACGCCCAAACTTACTACAGACAATTTTATATTTCGAGTGTTTCTCAACGTTTAGACAGCACTCAACTTGATGATGGAACTAATGTAAAAGTAGGAGATCAATTGATAGTTGACGACTGGAAAATTGATCCAGTCAGCAAAGCCGAAAAAAATGTTCGATCTAAAGTACAAATCGAAAAAATTGCGGAAGGTTGCTTGAAAGCCGTTGGTTCTGACCAATTTAAACCAATTCGATATTTTTCAACGCTACTACCAATTCAAGAAAAACCTATCGACAGCCTCTAATTAACAGCCCTAACAGTTGAAACTGACATTTACCCAAAAAGAGAAACGTCCTTAATAGTTGTCGAAAGTTTTGACGCCATACTGATGCAAAAAGCACATGTGAACGAGTCAAAATTTCCCTTATCTTACGGAAATGCAAAACAACAACCACAAGAATTGAAATTCAATTCAGGAGAACAAATGAACAAGACACAATTTATCAAAACCCTAGTTTCAGCAGCAATCATTTCAGCCTTTTCGCTGCAAGCTTTCGGTCGAGCTATCGCACTGAGCGAGACAGACTCTTTGCTACTTAGCTTGAAAGGAACAGAATCTTACAAATGCGAACTCAGAACGAATGAAGCTGGTGGATATTCCATGTATTCGTTTTCTGTGAAAAAAGATGGAACTGTGATGGACCATTTAATGCCTCAAGACGATGGGCTTGAAGGTACCGTTGTGTCGACCCATGCACACACAGGTGGCTTGATTGCGATCAGCTTAAATGTAGCTGAAGCAAGCACGCAAAATTATGTCAGTTTAACTCGATTCAATGATTCTGTTTTTCTTTCGATTGTTGATGAAAACAACCGACCATTGTTGATTGATACGACAAAGATCCCTTGCGTCGCCCTTTAAGATTTTTTTACAACTTCAAGTAGAATTTTAAACTTTAGAATGGATTCACGAAAGACAACAGAGTAAATCAAACCTCGGAGGTAGACTTGAACAATCCGGGATTAAAATTGTTGAAACTCGTGCTTATTTTTCTATTTTCTTGTCCTGCTTTTGGCGGTGAAAAAAGCTGTCGAAATCTGTTTGCTGACGGCAAAGAAAAGCAGGTCGCTCTTGAAGAAAGAATTTCAAGCTTTCTTCAAGAGCGACCTGCGACCGAAAATGTCGATGCAGCCTTCGACAATATTTTACGTGATTTGCAATCGCAACTTCCAGAAACTGGCAAAGCTTTACGACGATTGGAATCCTTGGGCTTGTTGTCGAATGAAATGAAAGCATTTTTTTCCAGACTTGATGGCTTGTCCAATTTTATCAATTTGACTCCACAAATGGCTAATCAATACAAATTTGGAACGCGGCGTGCTTTACAGCTGGAACATCTAGAATTCGTTTTGATTCCATCGAAAGATTCGATCGAATCCCCATTTAATTTTTTTGGTCATGATTTCGATTTGGATGGCTTAGCTGCAGATTCGATACAGTCTGGAGCTTGGACTAAAAAAAATGCCCTTTTTCTTTTTGATGCACCTATTTTATCAAGATTTTTTAATCCAATATTAACCCTCACGCACGAGGCGGCTCACACGGCTTTTTCAGACTATTTTGGAAAGAACTTAGGACGCTTGCAGGAAAAATACCCGGAGTTTATGGCAAAAGATTCGACTGGAAAATTTTTTGTTGATTCAGACTTTTATTCATTCTTTACCGAAAGATACGCACATGAAACGGAAATTGAAATGCTTCGAACGATTCATTCCAATCCTGAATTCTTTGCTGGAAATAACCATGAGACAGATTTTTACTTAAATTACAAAAGATCACGCCGTAACGATCCGATCGTTTCTCGCGAGGTATCGCGATACATTTTCAAGTACTATTCCATTTCGCCGACTCGCTTCATTCCGATGGAAAGTCGTTCACTTGAAGATCTATTTGACGGATTGTTGATCCCCAAGGGATTCCCCTAGATCTTCTCTAGGATAGGGTTAAAGCTGATCCGCATTTTCGAATCAGCCCACACCAACTTACGTCGCAGCCTTTTCGGCCTGCGCTGATAAGCGAATTCCGACTTCGGTCAATTGATCGCGGTGAACTGGGCTTGGACAGTCCGACATTAAGCAAGATGCTTGTGCCGTCTTTGGAAATGCAATCACTTCACGAATGGCTTCAGTGCCCGTGAGTAGCATCACCAAACGATCCATACCCCACGCAATTCCACCATGTGGAGGTGTTCCGTATTTCAGGGCTTCAAGGAAGAATCCAAATTTTGATTTAGTTTCTTCTTCGGACATTCCGAGCAATCGGAAAACCGCTTGCTGAATTTCATTTCGATAGATCCGGATCGAACCCCCACCCATTTCGTAGCCATTACAAACTAAGTCGTAAGCTTTCGCGAGCATCTTAGGATACGCCTTTTCGTTGTTGTCCATCAGGTCCTGCGCAAATTCATCTTTTGGTGCTGTGAACGGATGATGCCGAGACACCCACCGCTTATCCACCGGAGAATATTCAAGCATCGGGAAATCCACAACCCAAAGAAATTGATCTTTCGTCGTATCGATTAGGTTCAGTTCTTTCCCTAAGTGTAATCGTAGAGAAGAAAGTGCCGAACACGCTGGATCGTAGTCATCTGAAACCACGAGTCCACAATCATTTTTTGTGCAGCCCAATGTCTTGAAGATATCTTGTAGTTTTTCTTGGCTGAAAAATTTAGAAACCGGAGAATTAATTGTTCCGTCAGCTTCTGGCTTCAACCAAACAAGTCCCTTCGCTCCGTTTTTCTTCGCAAGTTCTGTCAATTTATCAAATTGCCCACGCGTAAATTGCGATCCCCCAGGAATACTGATTCCGCGAACGATTCCACCGCGCCCGATGACATCATCGAAAACTTTGAAACCAGAATTTTGAACCTGTTTTCCAAGGTCCACGATTTCGAGGCCGAACCGAGTATCTGGTTTATCGCAACCGAATCGATCCATCGCTTCGAAGTACGACATTCGTGGAAGTTTTGGAACATCGACGCCTTTAATTTCTTTCCAGATCTTTCGAAGCATTCGTTCGTTCAAATCTAAAATGTCTTCGATATCGATGAAGGACATTTCCATATCGATTTGCGAAAATTCTGGCTGACGATCTGCACGTAAATCTTCATCACGGAAACATCGGGCGATCTGAAAGTATCGATCGTAGCCGCCGACCATTAACAATTGCTTCAGGATTTGTGGGGACTGCGGAAGCGCATAAAACTGCCCTGGGTTCACCCGCGATGGCACTAAATAATCGCGAGCACCTTCCGGTGTTGATTTAAAAAGAATCGGAGTTTCAACTTCGATAAAACCTTCATCACTCAAGAAATTTCGCACAAGCTTTGCGACTTTATGACGAGTGATCAAATGATTTTGCAATCGATTCGATCGTAAATCCAAGTAACGATATTTAAGTCTTAGGACTTCATTTACATTTTTATCGGTGACTTGAAATGGAGGGGTCGCAGCGACGTTGACGATTTCACAGCGCTCGGCCACGACTTCGATCTCGCCAGTTGGAAGCTTGGAATTCTTCATTCCCTCAGGGCGTAACTTGACAAGACCGTGAATGGCCACAACGTATTCAGAACGAAAATCTTTTGCAGATGTCGTGGCTTGGCTATTCGGATCGAGCACCACTTGGACGAGGCCTTCTCTGTCACGTAGATCGATGAAGACCAGATTTCCGTGGTCACGTCGGGTATCGACCCAGCCCATGAGAACGACTTTTTGATCTGCATGACGGCTGGAAAGGTGCCCACAATAATGGGTGCGTTTTAATTGCGTAACAAACTTAGGGGATTGCGATTCTTGATTATTTTGTGACATGTTTGTAAGGATCGCACAAATGACAAGGTACAGTCAAAACAGAGCTAGACTTGGCTTAGGGTGACAAGCTTATCGAAGTCATAATAGGATTAGATATGCCAAAAATTAAATTTAACATTCCTTCGCCTTTAGATGCTGCAACGACATATACAAAAATTCAGGGTTTTTTAAAGTCTGAAAACGATTTTACGAAATTTGACCCCTCTGTTCAGTGTACGTTTCAAGACAGCAGTAAAAACTGCCATGTTAAAGGCAGCCAATTTACCGCAGATTTAAAGATAAACGATGGGCCCGCTTCCAAATCTTCGATTGAGGTTCAAGTTGAAATTGGCTTAGCTTTAACGCTATTCAAAGGCAAAATCCAAGAAATGCTTGAAAAAACGGTTCACAAAGTCCTGAAAACTTAAGATATCCTGATCAACTATGAAATCCCGAGTCGGTTCGAACAAAAAGACAGTCAAAGCCAAGGCTGATCGCTCTAAAAAAGCTCCCGTGAAAGAGTCAAAAAAATCGACTCCTGTGGTGAAGGGTGAATTGGTTGATGAAACCGCATTAGATTCCGCCCCCATTCGCCCCGAAATTATCGACGAAAATGAGGTCTCGGAACTAAGTCATATCGATGAAGCCGATACCGACGAGTCACAGTTACCAATTATAGTTGAAAAAGCCGACACGCGAAGTGTTGCGACGCTGGATCCACTGGCACTTTATCTACGCGAAATTCAAAAGTACCCAGTTCTTAGTCGGGAAAAAGAGCGCGAAGTCGCAACAAAATATTATGAAACAAAAGACCCGGCGGCAGCTGAGCTTCTTGTCAAATCGAACTTGCGATTCGTCGTCAAAGTTGCTGCTGAATACGCAAAATTTAGCGCTAAAATGATCGACCTCATTCAAGAGGGCAATGTCGGTCTTATGCATGCCGTGAAGGAATACAATCCCTACAAAGGCAATCGCTTGATTACGTATGCCGTTTGGTGGATTCGTGGCTATATTCAAGAATATTTGATGCGCCAATTTTCACTCGTTAGAATTGGCACAACCGCCAATCAGCGAAAATTATTTTATCAGCTACGCAAGCAGCGCGAAGAGCTTGAGAAAATGAGTTCTCCGGATCGAATCAAGGCCCTTTCAAGGCAACTCGATATTCCAGAAGATGAAATCGCTGAAATGACCCAGCGAATGACCTTTCGAGACGTGAGTCTTGATAAGCCTGTGGATAACGACGACGATTCGGTATCCTTGGGTTCACTACTGAAGCGTTCAGATGGGTCTGAACCCATTGATGAGCAGCTGGCGCTGGCGGAACAAATTGAAATCCTTAAAGAAGCCATTGAAAAAATACGACCTCAGCTTTCTGAAAAAGAAAAAATTATTCTTGAAGAACGGGTTCTGAATGAAGAACCTTTAACCCTTCAAGAAATCGGTGAAAAATACAAAATTACCAGAGAAGCTGTTCGCCAAAACGAAGTCCGATTGATCAATAAAATCAAAACAGCCCTGGGTTTGCAGCTGCCTTAGACCCGCCCTTCATCTAGATTCTTGCGCATTTAGAATTGCTGACTCGTCACTTTGACTAGGCCTAAGCAAAATAAGAAAGGGGGTACGAATGAAAATGCTATTCATCTTTCTAACTTTGCTTTTGCCGCTGGGCGCTTCTTCGAACGTGGAAGTACAGAATAATAATTTAGATCCAGTCACTGTTTCCGCAGCTCACCAAATTACGAAAGCCAATCCTGGTTCTATCTATTGGGATGACACGCCTGATGTTCTATTTGGAATTCCGATTTTTAAAGTGATCGTCGGCCCGAGCGGTTACATCCAAGAGATCATTACACTTCGAAAGCCTCAAAATCCAGAAGCAAGCGAAACCGTTCAGTTAGCTATCAGTGCGATTAAGAAAGCCGAACCATTTAAATACTTGGTCGTTAACGATGAGCCTGTTGAATTTGTGCAAACGTTTTTGTTTCGAGAAGACTTGAAATTTAAACTAAGAGTTTTAGACTAGATTTTTTTGTGGTCATTCCGTTTTCGAAATGACCACCAGGCGAACTAAAGATGGCTTTTAGATAGCTTCGAGTTCTCCGGCTTGAATTGAGGCTTGAAGCTTTGCACGAAGTCGCACCACAGCTTGTGCATGTAGCTGAGAGACACGGGATTCCGTCACTCGCAATACTTGACCGATTTCTTTCAAGTTTAAATCTTCGAAGTAGTAAAGTGAAAGAACGAGTCTTTGACGTTCTGGCAGTTCTTCAATCGCGCGGGCCACCACATCCTTAACAGCTTTTGTATTCAACTGATTGAAGGGATTGTGCGACTTCGCGCCTTCCAATAGATTAGCGATCGATTTTTTATCCGAATCGCTAAATGTCGGCTGATCATCAATTGAAAGCAAACTGACAGGTCGAACTTGATTGATCAATTGGTAAAATTCTTCAATTGGCATATTCAGTTTTGCTGAAATTTCTTCGTCCGTTGGCGCCCGTCCCATGGATAATTCCAGGTTTGCAATGGCTCGGTCCAGGGCTTTCGCTTTATCACGAACAGATCGGGGAACCCAGTCTTGACTGCGAAGCTCATCTAAGATCGCTCCGCGAATTCGAAACTCAGCGTAAGTTTTAAATTTATTATCTCGCGTTGGATCCCATTTATCGATGGCATCCATTAATCCAATCGATCCTGCCGAAATCAAATCATCGATTTCAATGCTGGGTGGCAAGCGTGCGGCAATTTTTTGCGCGACGAATTTTATCAATGGAGCATACTCTCGGATCAGAGCATCTTTTTGTTCCCGCTTGATAACTTTTTTGGGCTCATTGCTGTATTTCTTAATAACGCTCGCATTTTTTGACATGAAATGAATACCCCTTATACCTTTATTCTAAGCGAATTCGGTCCAAATTAAAGACAAAAAAAAATTCTATCCTGAAGACTTGAAAAGTGGAGTCCAAACAATCTACGCATGTCCAGCCATTGGTCGGAAGATTTTCGAAAGACCGTGGTCGGAAGTTTGGACTGGATTTTGCCGCTCACTAGAATCTCCCTCGGAGATAAGATTCTGTGCGACTGTTCGAACTGTCGACAGTCCGTTAACGGCGCCTGTGCTAGCCCCTGCGTGTTGCATATTGAGACGCGATTGTATCCTTTTAAGACTATCGTCATGCGGAATTGAATCTAAAAAGGACAATTTCACGGTCATGAACTTCTCGACGACATCTGAAAATCGACCAAACAGCCTGATCCCTTCTGCCTTTACGATTTGATTGGTGATCACTTTGAATGAAGAACGCTTGTGCTTTTGATGAAGGACTTTAACGAGTGAATAAGCGTCTGCAAAAGAGCTTACGTCATGGGTCAAAACTATGATGATCTCGTCTGAAGCTGCATTCAGATGTAGGACATAGTCATGGAGTCCGGGTGAATTGTCGATCAGAACGAAATCGTACCGAAATTCCAGTCTTTGCACCTGATCTAGTATTTCTCGGCGTTCAAACGCGTTTAATGATGTCAATTCGCTGATCCCATTGCCACCTGAAAGAATATCCAGACCAGGACGCACATTCACGATACAAGAGTCAATCGACTCACCGTGGACCACATCGTAAAGTGATTTTCTGGTTTTAATTCCAAACATGATGTCGACATTGGACATTCCCATGTCCGCATCTAGAATCAAAACTCTCTTACCAAGCTCAGCTAAAGATAATCCCAGCTGTGATGTGATCGTCGTTTTACCAACTCCGCCCTTGCCAGATGTTATGCTTATCGTTCGCATCCTAAACCTCGTTGTTCCGTGTTGAATTTTGGTTTCTTGTTTCGGAATCAAGCTGCTGCGATTTGGAAATATCAAAGATTAAATCAATCAATCTCTCCGCCGTGGCGAATTCGAAATCTTCAGGAATTTTAGCACCCACACCAAACACAAAAAGTGGAAGCTTTGTTTCCATGCTTGTCGTAAAAATGGTTCCCGGTCGATGAGCTTGATCCAACCCTGTGAAACAAAGATCTGTCGGATTTACTTTTAAGTACTGATCCACCTGTGTGCGAAGCAATTTCGTATCTGTTTGCGCTGATAGTACCAAATGCACATGAGCTTCGGTCCCGATGGCCTCCAAGACTCCGGTTAAGTATTGAGTAGTGGATTCAGTTGAAAGGGAAAGACCCGCGGTGTCCACCAAGACGCAGTCGACATCTTCAAAATAAGGCATGATGCGGGACCATTCGGCCTGATTTCGAACAGCAATGAACGGCAAGTTGAGAATCTGTGAGAACAACCGAATTTCTTGTTCTGCACCGAGCTTGACGTTATCAGTTGAAACAAGGGCTACGGATTTACCTTCTCGCATCGTAAGATGGCTTGCCATTTTGATCATCAGTGACGTTTTCCCAGAGCCAGAGGGACCAACAAAGAAATGAAATTTCGAATTTGATTTATTCATCACGCTATCTGAAGACGTTGTGTTCAAAGAATCGAGCATGACTCTGCCCGATCTTCCGAATCGATCTGAAGATGTTCCCGCGGCTCCGAATTCTTCTTGTGCTTTGACTGCAATGTCAGCGGCCAGTTTTTCAGAAATACCTTTTGTTGTCAGCTTCTGATACACATCAGTGTATTCGTAGCTGACTCCAAGATGAAATCCCGGATGCGCAGATCGGGCACTCGTGCTTCGCATTGAGCCATTGGCTTGAAGCATCGTTTTTAACTCTTGAATTTCCTGCTTCAAGCTTTGCACTTCCATATTGCCCCAAATTTGCTGTGCTTGCTGAGTCAGTATGGGAGCTTCACTTTGTTTAGCCGGTGGTGTGACGGTTGGTGCAGAAGGCGTATTAAGACTGTCATCGTCACCAATATCGATATACTTCAAATTCGCAATGCGTGGCTTTGTTAACGCACGCATCGGGGCGGTACTGCTTTCGATGAATTGATTTTGACGAGATTGCTCTTGGCTTCGTCGAAGTTGGTTTTCAACAACTTTCTGCATCACTTCACGCTGCTGCTTTGCCGATGAATGTGTAAACTGATCTTTCTTTGCATCTGTTAGCTTGGATTCGACAAATTTTCGCACATGCATTGAGGATTCGGAATATGCAGCGGTCACTTCGATGCTCCGTTCGCCACCGATCCCAAAGCCTTTTTTGGCTTCTTTTGCATTCAAGATGACGGCATCAGGACCCAATTCAGTTTTCACTAAATCAAGTGCTTCTTTCATCGATCTGGCTTCAAATTTTCTAATCTTCATTCAATCACCCATCCTAGGTAAAAAACTTAAACAATATTATGCAACAGCACTGTTACCTGCAGCTGCTCACGCAGCAGCATTAACCGCCGCGACCGATCGGACCTTCACGTCGGATGTGACTTCGCTATGAGACAACACAACCAACTGAGGTATAAATCTTGAAATCAACTTAAACAAATGGCGACGTATCGAAGGGCTTGTCAGTAAGATCGGCTGACCTGCAATTTCCGGGAAGCTTTCGATTTTTTGAGCGATGTTGGAAATCATCTTGGATGCCGACGATGGATCCATAACAAGCTGAATTCCCTGCTCGGTTTGTAAAAGCGAACTCGAAATCATTTCCTCTAGCCGACTATCTAACGTCAACACGGTCATTTCACCAGCTTCTGAAGCAAATTTCGAAGTGATCGCACGCGCTAACTGCTTGCGAACGGATTCGGTCAGAACATCTAAGTCTTTTGTTTTTGTTGCTTCGTCCGCTAACGTTTCAAAAATCGTGAGCAGGTCACGCACTGAAACTTGTTCTTTTAATAAGTTTTGAAGAACTCGAACAACACCGCCCAAGGTCATTTGATCTGGAATTAAATCTTCGACGACTTTTGGATGACTCTTTTTAAAGTTTTCAATCAACTGCGAAGCTTCTTGGCGACCTAGTAACTCGTGCGCGTGGGTTCGAACCAATTCTGTAATGTGTGTGGCAATAACAGTTGGTAAATCCACAACCGTATACCCTGCCAATTCAGCTTGATCCTTTTGTGCGGCCCCAATCCAAATCGCATCGAGTCCAAAGGCAGGTTCTTTCGTCGGGAAGCCATCGATTTTGCGAATGACGTTGCCGGGATCCATCGCCATAAGCATATCAGGTTTTAAATTACCGCCACCGACCTTGTTTCCCTTCACCATAAAACGGTATTCACCCGGTGCGAGCGCTAAATTGTCACGAATGTGGATGCTGGGAACTAAAATTCCCAAATCAAATGCGAATTGCTTTCGAATCGAAGTGATGCGCTCAAGTAAATCACCAGACTTTGAACTATCAACAACTTTGATGAGTCCGTAACCCACTTCAAGTTCCAACATATCCACCATTTGAACAGAACTGAGAGTTTCCTTTTTCGGAGAGGCCGCTTCGAGTTCAATTTTTCTACGATCATCAGTTTCTTTTTCTTTTTTGTATTGTTCAATCGTCCATCCTGTCGCACCCAAAATCATTCCCATGACGAAAAATGGGACGGTCGGAAGCCCAGGAATAATACCAAGAGCAAAAAGAACTCCGGATGAAATGTAAATCGCTCGGGAGTTTGACAAGAGCTGACTGCTGACTTCGGCTCCCATGTTTTCGCCGCTTCCACTTCGAGTCACAATCATACCGGCAGCAGTTGATATGATCAGAGCTGGAATTTGCGCAAGTAAACCATCCCCGATTGTGAGCATTGTGTAGTACTGAGCCGCGGTCGCAATATCTAAATCTTTTTGCAATACACCGATAAGGAGTCCTCCGACGATGTTCACAATTGTAATGATAATGCCGGCAATCGCGTCACCGCGTACGAACTTACTAGCACCGTCCATGGCCCCGTAAAAATCGGCTTCTTGTTCAATTTCTTTTCTTCGGCGGCGGGCTTCCGCTTCGTTGATGGCGCCTGCGTTTAATTCCGCATCAATGGCCATTTGCTTACCTGGCATCGCATCTAAAGTAAAACGTGCCGCAACTTCCGCGACGCGTCCCGAACCCTTCGTGATGACCACGAAATTGATGACGACTAAAATCACGAAGACGATAAATCCAATAACGTAATTGTTTCCGACAACGAAATTACCAAAGGCCTCAACAACGGAGCCTGCAGCGCCAGGGCCTTCATGACCATGAGTCAAAATCAACCTTGTGGTTGCGATGTTCAAACCCAATCGAAACAAGGTCGTCATGAGCAGGAGCGAAGGAAACGAAGAGAAATCTAAAGTACGTTTTGTATAAATCGAAGTTAATAGAATCATCACACTAAGTGCTAATGAAAATGTTAATGCCACGTCCAAAGCGATTGCCGGAAGTGGAATGATCATGATTCCCAAAATCGAGAGAATCGAAACCGCGATGAAGACGTCGGTATTCTTTGTAAATCGTTCGAATTTTTTAACAAATTGAAAAATTTGGTCCATTTACTTAGACTCCCTTTTCCGGTTGTGAAGGCGGTCGGCGATTATTTTTTCCCTTGGCCCGTGAATCTGTTGAACGGCCGCTGTTGGATTTCGCTTTTGAACCAAACTTCTTTTTCTTCAGTCGATAAACATAAGAAAGGACTTCCGCGACAGCAACGAACAGATCCTTCGGAATGACTTGACCGATCTTCATCGTTTTATAGATTGTTCGTGCCAGCGGTTTGTTTTCAATAACTGGAATATTGTGCTCCCGCGCAATCTCTTTGATTTTTTCAGCAACAAGGTCCGCACCTTTTGCAATCATTTGCGGGGCAGGTAAATCAGCAGAATACTTCAAAACAACCGCGATGTGCGTGGGATTTGTAATGACCACATCCCCTTTGGGAACTTCGGTCATCATCTTACGCATGGCCACTTCACGCTGGATCTTTCGAATCCTGGCTTTGATCAGTGGATCCCCTTCGCGTGATTTGTGTTCTTCTTTCACTTCTTGTTTGGTCATCATCATGTCTTGTTCAATTTGCCAACGCTGATAGAAGTAGTCTGCTACGGCTAGGATCAACATCAACATTCCTGAACCCAAAAGCAGCTTATAAACCGTTGAACCAATGTATGAAAACATCTGATTAATGCTGTATCCAGAAAGCATTGGGATTTGTTTTATCTCTGACTTCAAAAGCAAATAAATAACCAAAAAGATCAGGGCCATTTTCAAAACTGATTTGAAAAAATCAACAAATCCGCGAAGCGAAAATATTCTCTTCAGAGCCGTCAATGGGTTAATTTTATTTAAATCAAAAGTTAACGCGTCTTCTATATTTAAAAATCCCGTCTGTAGAACTTGCGAAGCCACACCGATAAAAAGGGCTGCAAAAAACAATGGGCCTAATAAGTAAAGAAATTTTAATCCCAAGAAAGGGATGACTCCAGAAAAGTCTGCCAATCGTACAAACTGAACCAATGAGTCTCCGAAAAAAAACTCGAAGGACTCAACTATGTTTCGGTGGTAGAACTGCGCAAACATCGTGATGAACAAAGCACCAGCTAGAAAGATAAATGCAGTCCCGAGCTCGCGCGTAGAAGCGACTTGTCCACGCTTGCGGAATTCTTCCCGCTTTGCGTCTGTTGCCTGCTCAGTTCGTTCGCCTTGTTCATCGCTTGCCACTAAATCCTCTTAATAAATGAAAAAAGATCCAAGTTTGCTATTGCCGCCAGTTGACTCATGTTTTGTAAGAAAATTGGCAGTCCGAGAATGAATATAAAGGCGCCTGCTGCCATTGTGATCGTCACCGATGTCGTTAGAAAGTTGATCTGAGGAACAGCACGACTGACTAAGCCTGTTCCTAACTGAATAATTAAAGTTGCAATCACAATAGGCGCGGAAATCTGTATTCCAATTGTTAAGAATTTCTGAAATAAAAATACAAAGTCGGAAAAATTTTGGGCCGACAATTGGGTCTTTAATAGTCCGGCATAGTTGAAGGAATCAATTAAGGCCAATAAAAGTTGATGGTGACCATTAATCATGAGGTACAATAAGGTGGCTAGAAATGTGATGAATTGCTCAACGGAATTCGACATTGACCCCATCATTGGATTGAAAATTTGTGATTGCCCAATCCCTAAAGAAATAGCGATCAGTTCCCCGGCCATCGCGATCGTGAAAAAGAACAGCCGAGTGACAAACCCGATGATGAGTCCAATGATGATCTCAATGCTCGCTAAATACAAAATCTGATCTTTCAGTTGATCAAGTCCTACTAAACTATTCGGGGTCGCAATGACCGGAAAAATCACAATGGTCAGCACTAATGAAAACAGGATCCGCATTGAAACCGGAACCGTCGGCGAATTAAAAACAGCCGCAGAAAAAACGAATCCAATCATGCGCAGAAGGATAAGTCCAAATGCGATGACTTGAATTTCGTTTAATTCTGTAAATGAAAACATTAAGGACCCCTTACAATGGCGGCGACGTTATCAAAAAGATTAACGGTATAAGTCCTCATGGTGTCGAGCATCCAAGGACCAGCAAGTACCAGAATAATTCCAATGACCATCATTTTGGGTACAAAGGTGAGTGTGTTTTCATTTATTTGTGTTAAAGCCTGAAAAATACTGACGATGAGTCCGATGACAAGCGTGCTAATCAATAGCGGCGCAGACACCATTGCCATCGTCCGGATCGCATCTTGACCTAATTGTAAGACAATATCTTCGCCCATGAAAACCCCACTTTAGCCGAAACTTTTTATCATCGAACCGATAAGTAACGACCACCCATCAACAAGCACGAACAACATTATTTTAAGCGGTAACGAAATCATGACTGGCGGAACCATCATCATCCCCATGGCCATGAGGACGCTTGCGGCTAAAATATCGACGATCAAAAATGGTAAGAAAATGATAAAGCCAATGAGAAACGCCGTCTTTAGTTCTGAAACAATGAAGGCAGGGACTAAAACTAAAGTCGGCACGTCCGCACGCGTTTTTGGTTGCTCAATTTTCGCAAGTTGAACAAACAGGCTTAAATCTTGTTCGCGAGTTTGCGCAAACATAAATTTTCTCAGCGGGGAGACGGCATTTTCTAATGCGACCTCTTGTGAAAGCTGACCCGCCATAAAGGGCTGAAGTGCATTTTGATTGATGTCTTTAAATGCTGGCCCCATCACAAAGAATGTTAAAAATAGAGCCAGTCCAACCAACAATTGATTCGGAGGCAATTGCTGCACGCCCAGAGATTGGCGCATGAAAGAAAGTACAATCAAGATTCGAGTAAAGCCTGTCATCATGATCAGAATCGCAGGAGCCAAAGTCAAAACTGTCATCATCACAATGATTTTGATGACATTAACAACTTCAGCTGGGTTTTCAGCAGTCTTAAATCCAAGGCTCACCGTCGGCAGCGTCACTTGAGCCAGCGCATTCGATGAGAACAAAACTGTTAGCACAGCTATAAAAAACTTAATCCATGTGCGAACAGTAAAATGAGGAATCATTGAAAACTCCGCAAAGATTTGACCTTTTCTGCCACTGTTGTTTTCAGATCAGCAAAACTAAAGTCTTCTTGATCATTTTGATCGGTGATGTTTGTTTCGTTGATTTCTGCCGCCTGTCCGGTTGCGGCATTTTGAGTCGCAGCGACAGACTTGTAATCATCTTTGTAATCTTCGTCTAGGATCGCTAAGCTTTTGATCAGGTTAATCTGATTGTCGGTGATCCCAACGACCATAGACTCTCCAGCGACGCGAATGACAGCAATACTTTTCTTTGGACCTAAGTAATGCTGAGCAATGACTTTAATTTGCATCAAGCCCGTTTGTGGCAATTTGTTTTGAGCATATTTTTTTACAAACCAGTATCCGCCACCGAAAACAACAAGTACCATTGCAAGACCAAGAATTGTTTTGGCCTGAGATGATTCTGTTTTCTCGGCTACTTTTGCAGTCTTTAGATTCAGCGGGATCGCGGATTCGTTATACTCTGTCGACTTAACTTCAGTTGCAGTGCCAACTGCTACGACTTGGGCTTCCGTGACCGAAGCCTCAGTCGTAGCGACTGCTGTCGCATTGGCCCAGACGGTCACGAATAGTGAAATTCCAATCAGAAAAACAACAAGAAAATGATGTTTATAGTTTGTCATTTCAATTGCTCGATTCGTTCTGTCGGAGAAATAATATCTGTCAAACGCACACCAAACTTTTCATTGACGACAACGGCTTCGCCCCGGGCAATGAGCTTATCATTGACCAGAACTTCCATCGGTTCCCCGGCAAGTTTTGTGAGTTCGATGACTGAACCTTGCGTGAGGTTCAGCAATTCACTGACCGGCATCTTGGTTCGACCTAGCTCCACAGTGACTCGCAATGGAATGTCCAGAATCAAATTCAGATTCCGATCCTTCATTGCTTGTCCTGGATCGTTACCTTCGCCGGATCCATCCATTTGTTTGTCGACGCTATCTTGAGTCATGGCGTTTACTCCTATTTATTTTCTAATCTATTTCTGAATCGGCCTGGAAATTTGAAGAGCCACGGTTCCATGGTGAACGCCGTAGTAACCCTTAAATTTTTTCACTTGCTCGACTTGCACGTCTAGTTCACCTGACGAATCTTGAGTCAAAGAAACGACGTCACCAATTTTGAGTCCCATGAGTTCCCGCAGGGTGACTTCCGTTTCGCCAAGATTAACTTTGATGTCTAATTCAGTTTCTAAAAGCTGCTCTTTGATGATCGAAGTCCAAAGTTTTTTATCCGTTTGATCTGATTCCACTTGGAAACCTGTTGAAAGCTTTTGTTTGATTGGCTCAATTGTCGCGTAAGGAATGACGATCGAAACGGTTCCATTGATGTTTTCAAGTTCAATATCAAATGTAGAAGCAATAACAACATCTGTTGGTGGAACGATACCGACAAATTGCGGATTGATTTCAGTACGTTGAAATGTGCAATCGATCTTTTCAATCGTCGACCACGCCACTTCCAAGTCATTGATCGCCAGTTCCACAACTTTTTTCACAATTTGAAGTTCGATTGGCGTGAATTCTTTTCCATCAAGCTTTGCGTAAGGTCGATCCGAACCGCCAAAAAACGAATCGACAAGCGCATAAGCAAGCTTCGCTTCAATGACGAACAGAGCCGAGCCGCGCAGGTTATTGAAACGCAGAACACTCATGCAGGTCGGGATTGGTAATGTGTTGATGAATTCTCCGAATTTAATAAATTCAGTTGAAGTCAGGGTGATCGACGCAATCCTGCGTAAGGCCGACGAAAGCGAGACTCGGAAAGATCGCATGAATTTTTCGTAGATGACCTCTAGTTGCGGAAGTCTGCCCCGGATTATTCGATCTTGACTGGTCAGATCGTAGGCTACGACATTTTTATCATTCGCCATTTTTTTGACATCGCCAGATCCACCCGCGCCGGTCGTGGCGGTTGTTACTTCGCCGTCACCAACTGCGGCGAGAAGTGCATCAACTTCGCTTTGTGATAAAATTTGATTCATAGCCTATCCCCCCAACAACCGAACATTAATTGTAAATAAGTTCTGTGAAATAGACGTTTGTGATTTTACCTTTGCTTAGAAACGAATTGATCTTGTCTTTGATCTCAATTCGCAAATCTTCTTTACCCTCTTTGGTAGAGACTTGTTCATAGGTTTTCACGGATAAAATAATGATAATAAAGTCGCGAATTTGTGCTTTTCGGTTATCGATTTCTTGCACGATTTCTTGTCCGGTGACTTCAAGTTCCATGTTCACCTTTAAAACTTTTCGTCCCTTTGAATTCGCAAGGTTGACGATGAATGTTTCAAGCGGAATGACTTTACCGACTTCTTCGGTTGCAGTCTTATCGATTTCTGCTTGTTTCTTTTCGCCGGCGACAATTTGATCAATCGTTGGTGGAGGCGTTTGCTTGGCTTTCCAAACCATAAATCCCACACCGATCACGACAACCATGTTCACAACGACTAATGCGATCAATAGTATAGGCTTTTGTCCAGATGCTGCAGGTGCTGGGGCTGTTACGTCCTGAGCTTTTGCTTTTTCTTCTGCCACTCGATCCTCCTTGATCGTCATGTCCGAAATCTAAATAAAGTAATCCGAACCAATACGTAGCAATCAGTAGGCCACACAGACCTTTGGTCTCAACACACGGATCTTTGGTCTCAACTCACAGACCTTTGGTATTATGCGAGGATCAAACCCAACTAAAGGGTCTTTGAAGTTATGACAGTCCAAAAGGCTTGTAGGAAAAATCTGACTGGTCCAGTAAATATTTTGTCGGGACAAACGGCTAGTGACGAAGACGTTCGTCTAGGTGGCCAAGAATTTTTGGTGAGGTTTTGTGTACTGAATAATTTTATTCACGATGACAGGAGACCCAGCAATAAACTGGCGAGAATATTGATTTGATTTTTGACCACTATATTCGCGGACAATTCCACCCGCTTCTTCGACCAGTAATAATCCTGCAGCAACATCCCAGGGTTTTACATTTTCTTCCCAATAAGCGTGGAACACCCCACTGGCGACACAGGCCAGGTCAAAAGCAGCGCTTCCCGATCTTCTGATGGCATCAACATCCCAAACAAGTTTGTTAAAAATTTTTAACTGTTTTGTTAAAACTGACTTCGATTGATTTACAAAGCCCGTCACTAAAAAAGAATGACTGGTCTTTTCGGGAATCCGAACTTTGAGTCGTTCACCGTTCAAAAAAGCCCCCGAACCACGAATGGCCGTAAAGGTCTGCTTTAAAAGCGGAACATAGATCAAGGCGACAACGATTTCGCCGTTGTATTCTAGCCCCAGGGAAATGCAAAAAAGTGGAAAGCCATTCAAAAAATTTGTTGTTCCATCTAAAGGATCTAAGATCCATTTCGAATTTCCAATCGTATTTGAAATTTTTCCGTCTTGCTCCAAGTGATTGCTTTCTTCACCTAGGAAATCGACTTCAGGGCTTAATTTTTTTAGAGCATGACGAATGATTTTTTCGGTTGTGATGTCCGCTTCACTGACAAAATTTGACTTCGATTTCAATTGAATGTGACGGACCTTACCATAATAGGACATCAGATTTTTTTGGCCCAGCTTGACGGCCTTCTGTGCGATTTTCAAATACTTTTGTTTTTGCTGGAGTGATAGATTTTTCGATACCTTGGAAGTCATGCTCGTTGCCTCACTAAATCTGTGTTTAATTTCGAAGTCGTGTCACAAAAACCTGGACCAGGGCGGAATCTGTGCGCGCGAAAAAGGCGAGCTAGACGTATCAGGACCTCGCGAATTTGACGGCAGAAATTAGTTTAAGGTATACTTTTATAAAAAGGAAGACATATGAACGTTAACACAAATCGAATGGTAGAGCTGGCTTTGGTCTTTTTTGTTTCCTTACTTTCATTTTCCATTGGAACCTTTGTCGGCAAAAAATATTCTGACAATCAACACCGCCTCGCGATGCTAGAGCCACACGGTGATAAGGCTCTCAAAATTGCGCAAGATCTAGAAGGCAATCATTCAGAAAGCCAAGAACCAACCATCACGACCAAAAAGCAAGAAGTGTTAACGGATGAAGAAGTGGCTCAGCTGGCGCAAGAATTCAAAGAACCACAAGAAGAAGATTCTCAAACCCAAGTTGAAACCATTGTCACAAAAATGCCGGCGACAACAACCAACACAAAGTCTGCAATGAAGAAACTTGAAACTGTGGTGGATAAAAACACGAAAGACATTAAAGAAGTTGAACTGAAGGGCGAAGAAGTCGTTCGTGAAGTTGCAAGTATTGCCGCGAAAGCCAAACAAGCTTTAGCGAATGAACCTGTCGGCTATACCGTTCAAGTTGCAGCTTATCCGTCTCAGGAAGAAGCCGACAAAATGGTTTCAACGCTATTGGCTCGCGGTTACAAAGGAAAAGCCGTTGTTGCCGAAGTGAACGGTCGCAAATGGTACCGTGTACAAGTTGGAACGTTTGAGAATTTTCAAGAAGCAGATGCCTACAAAAAAGAAGTCATGGAACAAAACAGGCTCACATCTGCCCTGGTACAAAAAGTAACAAAGTAGCTGAATCTTTCGATTCGCTACTCCTTCGCCTTTAATCGATCGTCATTTTCTTTGATAAATTTCTTAATTTCTTCGGTGATGCTCAGCAACTTGAGCCATTGTTCTTTGTAAAGCGTCACTGGAAATCGACCCATCCCGTAAATAGATAAAGCCCCTTTTTCGCTGACTTTCATCGATAGCGTTCCTGTCGTCGCTTTCTTATTTTTAAGCGCTTCGTTTTCGGCTCTAAGTCGCTCTAATTCTGCTTTCATATCTTCAGACATATCGGTACCTCATTTACTTACAAATATAACTGAATCGACGATTGATGCAACTAAACTCATTTCGTGTCGTGGCTGCGCACTAAATCTTATCTGGCAACGCATTAGAAGAAACGTTTAATCGGTCAATTTCATTTATTCGCTCGAGCTGAATGAAGCGATCGTAGATATATTGCATACTTGAATTTCCTTCAAAGGTATTTCGCAAAGCCCCGGATTGCGAGGCAATGTTCGTATGGAAAAAGGTACTCGCCCAACGATAATTTTCGTGACGAATCGCGCTTTCAGGGTTCCTAGTCAATATGGTCTTAAAGACATCAAGTACGTCAACTTGTTCGCCGCTACCAATATTATAGATTCTTTGCGTTCGCCCGAATGCACGTTTGAAATCATCTTCGACGTTTGAAGGCAATCGATCCAGATAAGATCGGGTACTACCATTGAGCGCCCGCAGTTCGAACTGTGCATCAGATATCACCGCAGTACGATTTGCTGCGACTTGGTCAATAAGATCATTGACCTTCGCCAAGGCTTCGACATCAGATGGGAAAAGTTGAGTCTTAGTTTCAGGGCCATAAATTAATTTTCGAATGTCTTCGATCCACTTCAATTCAGATCGAGAAAGCGTAATCGTATCTTTCGGAACTTCACTCACCGCTTCAAAAATCTTTAATTCATCTTGATTGAATGGTCGATACTTGCGTTCAATTGCAAAGAGCTCCCGATCTAAGGCTCGTAGCTCGGGACTTATTGTCACTTGTAGGGCCGATTTTCCATCCAGTAATCCTTTAATCGCAATGATACGATTCTGTTCGGCCACCGATGGACCAAGTGCTTGTCGACAGAGGTCATCAACAATTTCTTGGGCTGATTTTGAAAGTCGATTTTGGGTGAACAATATTTCCAGTTCATTTGTTTCACCACGTCGGACCATCTCGGTCGCACGTCGAGACATTTGTTCTATTTCGGCGGCAGATGATGCTGGAAAAGTGTTGGCTATTTGATTCGAAGCATCTGATGGCTTGAAGTCTTTCTGAAGTAACTTCAAAAAGTCTTGTCCGTCATCTAGAGCTGCTGCTGCAGGGATCGCATCGCGCTCTAATTGATCGACACGTTGTTTAGCAATAAGACGATCCATCGGATTGGATTCGCGATTTGCAGAAATAGCTCTGTATTGCTCACGGCCTTCATCAAGTAGTTCAAGCGGTGATTTGCTTGACGAGATTGAAGTCACATTCCCAACCGTCCCTGCGTCCACCGGATCAGCATTACGACTTAACGTTGAAGCATCACGACGCAATAACATGGAAAGAATACTTTCACCTTCGCCAACAGCACCACTGGATGGTATTGGGGAATTCATGTTCATCACTCGATCACCGGTATTAGAGGCATTCGGCGAAAAACCTTCTGCATAATCTATTCGAATGGCATCGATACCGCGAACATCGGCATGATTAATCACAGCTTGAACTTGATTTTCCAAAGATACTAAGTTTGCCTTGACCGACAGTCCCACATTCAATCCAGTTTCGTGCTGAATTTTGATCATTCGAATCACTTCGGTTTGCGTCGCTCCCGATGGAACTTCGACAGACATCTTTATTACTTGACCACCCTCACCAGGAATTTCGTAAGAATAGCGTTTGAAACCATCATTTAAAACAGCAGCACTTGGGTCGGTTCGCAAACTTGCGGCAATCAATGATTGGCCATCTGCAGAAAGAGCAGATTGATCTATCTTGATGAATCCTTCATTTAATCCACGCGTTTGCCTTAAAAGTACCGGCAATTCAGCGATAATTCGACCGGCAGTTATTCGATCTCCTAATGCCATGGAGTCAATGTAGCCCTGCAAAAATCCGCGAATTGATGCTGTATTTCCTTCCACCTCTGTGCGGTAAACCATTTGGTCGCCACCAGAATATCCATCTGTGAAATTGACGTCTTTTGTTCCCATCAATTGCGGCGAAATTCCATTTGCAGTTCTAGCATCAACAACATCTTGAAAATGCACACCGATTTCCTGCCGAGTAATTCCGGCGGTTTGACCATCAATTCCTGCCACGAAAAATCCATCACCTAAGTCATTTACATCTGCAACTTGTCTGTTTAAACGGATTTGAGACCCACGTGATGCATCACCAATTGCAATTTGACCTTGTCCAGGTATGTTTCCATTGACGATGTTGCCGGCACCAACCAAGTTTTGATTCGCAAGAAATTCGCTAGCAATTCTGTTTTCTGCCATTGATATAGGGGTTGCGCCTATAACATTATCTAAGCGTCCAACTTCGATAACGGCTTTTGCATCATGAATCATTTGATTGACGACCGGATTCGATTCTGCGACCTGATTTTTTAGTGCAGAGACGGCGTCTGCGATAGATAGATCGACGCGATTGACTTCAACTTGATAAAGATTTCGGAGACCATTACTTTCGACTGAAACACTGACCAAAGAAATTCTTTGACCATCAGCTCCAGTGATTTCACGAATTTCAATCTGTGATTGATTGTTCATCTTGTAGACTTGATTTCCCCCGACACTTTGCGCGGTATCGAATGAGAATCGGCTATGATTTAGTAAAACAATTTCATCAAAACCTTTTTGAATATTCGATAGCTCTTGGAGCGCTACGCTCGCCGCGCTAACTGCTTGAACGCCATCGTTGGCATTTAAAAATCGACCCGCTTCGCGAAGCGAATCTGCAGCGACACTCACACCACCACTGGATACTGGGCTTCCGTTGAAAAAAGCTCGATGTTCAAAAGGATTATCAATACCTCTAAAGTATGGATTCAAATTGAAATCTGCTTGGTACGTATTTGGCGACAGAGCATTAGCAACAGGATTTGCATTCATGTTCATGAGGCGGTCAGTGTTTCCAAAATAGGATTGGAAATCCTCTGGTGACATTTCTGCTGATACATCTTCCGCAACGACACCTTGGTTTGAACGGGATCTTTCAACTCGCAATTGCAGCTCACTTAGGTAGGCTTGATCGTCTGCAAGTCTGACACGTGCAAATTCTAACGTGCTCAGCTCTTCGCGTGCGGTGGTTTTTAATGATTCGATGGCATCGGCAGCTGAAGCTCCACGTCTTGTTGTAAATTCAAAATAGATAGGATGATCTGAAAGTGAGCGAGAAGGGATCTCGAAAATCCATCGATCGACTTGCGTCCCAGTTGTGACACCATTTCGAGTTGAATTGATAGTTGGTGAGCCAACATGGCGTAGTCCATCAACCGAAATCCCTGACGACATCGCATCGTTAAGTGCAAGCTGAGTATTTGCAATAAATTCCTCACGTCGTCGAAGTGAGTTTTCCATAATCATCAGGCTTTCATCAACAACAGAGTTCAAATCTGCATTCTTGATTGCTGAAGCAACTGTTTGCGCATTAGACGCAAAGTCGATCGTCGACGACTTGATTTCATCAGTCCTAAATCCATCAACGTAACTTCGGCCTCCACCCAACGATCCAGAAGTAGATTTAACGAAAAGATTCGTTCCTTGCGGATTCAGTTGTAAATGGTTCAACTCATGCAAAATCACAGAATACGCTCGAGTCGGTGACAGGGTATCCAAAACGTAAATGACATCTTGCCCAACTGCTGCACCCAAATTTTTACCAGCTAATTCTGGATGACTGCTTGGAACGCGTTCGATGCGGTATTTTTCTGTAATGGATTCCATTACACTTTCGCGACGTGCGACCAAGTCATTCCAGTCGCGGGCGCTATCGAGATCACGTTCTACCCTCGCGACAGTTTCGTTAGGAGTTCGCTGAAATAACTGGCTCGGGCTATTGATGGAGCTCTGAGTGCCATTTGGATTCAAATTAAATGCATTGATTTCGTCAAAAAAGTTAGATCGAATTTCACCTGGAGTAATATCCATATTCGCAGGATTTGACGACCCCACATTTGGTGCTGGCGAACGATGAAACCAATCACTTACAACAGTGCGGACTGCAGTTGCGCCGCCAGAATTTGAAGCTGCGGCGATAGAATTCATAAGCTCAAGCGTTTCACTTTCATTGAGAGCTTCGACTCTTTGAAGAAATTCAAATCGCTGTGTTCGATTCAAAGAGCTTGCATCACGCAGCAAGTCCGTGGCATCTATGCGGGCTAGCCCTAAGCTTGCATAAGCAGGAGATTCAAACTTCGCAACAATCTTATCAACAACTAATCCGCTTGCCATTTCACGAAGCGTGTTCCCGACGTCACCCCTACTGCCAGCAGCAGAAAGTGAAAACCCCTCCGTATCAACAAGGACTGCGCGCCCATCTGTGGTCAATCGAAACTGGATATCGCGACCGTCTAATCCAAGGCCATCGACACGATTAGCTAATTCCATGATGGATTCTAAATGTTGTTGCGTCACATGGTCTGGGCGAATCGCCAAACGTGAATCAATGTGAAATCCAGGTTCATTTTTTGTTATGATCGACACGTATCCATCATGGCTAATTCTTGTCCCAAGAAACCGAGGTGCTAAACCAAGATCACCAAGTGTTTGTGCCATTTCTATTTCATTGGCAACATCACTGGCTTGACGGCTAACGCCTGGATTCATTTGTCCATTTTCTTTAAGATGAGTCACTTTTATGAAAGCATCTTGGCCATTAATAATTTCGTTTTCAAGACGCTGAAATCCCATACCTGGAACATTAGAAATTTCATTACTTCCAACAGCTCCTACTACATTCCCTGTCGACGGTTTTCGCATTATGAATTCAGGTGTTCCAGTGAGTAAAGGATTAAATTCAAGCTCAGTAAAACCAAGAGATAACCTAAAGTGGTAAGCCGGTGTACTTTCGATACCTAGGCGCATGGCTTCTTGCGGTGATTTCCCAGCCGCACGAGCTGCATCATACGCATCTGTGTATCTTTGCATATTCACTTCATTGAAGTTGCTGGCCTTGATCGTCGTAACATTCGGATGCTGCGAAAGCAGATCTCGCACCATATTTGTGTTGATTCCGTTCTGCCTCAAAGCCTCTGGGACGAACACATCTTCAATAGCCATTTCATTTCCATTGATATTGAACTCAATTCTTCCAATTTCTTCACCACTTGAATTTTTGAAAACGCTTTTATAACTGTCGGTTTCTCCTTGAAAGCCCCGCAATTCAGTTTCGAACCGCGCCCCGGCAATCGAAGCGCTATTAAAATTTCCGACGGTGGCATCAGGACCCCGGTCATTTCGACTGACGTACGGGTCATCAGCGATAGGTGTCGTCACACCGCCGCCATTTTCAACGGTGCCAGATCCTGGAACATGAAGCGAATCAAAGTCTGATCGAGCCAGCAATGTATCCACTTCCGCCACGATTGCTTTAGCTTTTGAGGCATCCGCTTGAAGACCAGCTTTTACTTCGCTAACAATACTATCGATACTTCGATTGATGTCGTCACCTTGCAAAAATAGTTTCAATGAACGCGAGTTAGAGCCATCGACAATATCGATATCAATTCGAATTGAATTTGAAGTATGATCAAGAACCGTGATCTTTGTTCTTCCATCCAAATTTGTGTAGACATTACTGAATGAATTCGATTCATCGATGGATTTTGCAAAGACGGATTGCTGCGAAAAATCATCCGCAAGATCTGAGATGTTTTGCATCTGTGTTTTGACGCCGGATAGATAAGTTCTAGCTTCGGCTAGTGCCGCAGCGCCACCTTGGTCAATCAATTCTTTCACTTCATACAAAGTATCACTCGCAACCCGAAATCCTCCTGAAGAAACCGTCGACCCATTTATTTTGACTGTGTGATTCAAATTCAAAGCAGAGTCATAACCAACCGAATTTTCAATCCGCGCAAATAGTTCAGGCGTGGAAGTGGAAGGATTCACGCCGCTATCGGCAATTACGCCAGTTCCGTTTGGATTCACGCCGCTATCGGCAATTACGCCAGTTCCGTTTGGATTCACACCGCTATCAGCAATCACGCCAGTTGACCCAGTACCAGTGAGTGTGCCGACTGGTGGTGTTGTAATACTGCCAGTAAGCGAACCTGTGCTTGGTAATTCACTCACTGATCTTTGGAAAACCAAAAATAGATTCGGATCTCCTGCCTGCAACATACTTGGATTCGACTGAAAAAGATTCAGATCACGCGCAAAATTAGCTTCTAAAGAAATTGCATTCGGTCCCGTACGGCCCACCGCTTGATACCACGTTCGGTAAGCATCAGGAACATCGACGGCCTTGTATCCAAGTTGTGCATCTAGGTCACCAATAAGCCTTTGTGCATCCGCCGGCGAAAATAAATTATTTGCAGTCGTCACAAATTCGTCTCTAGCTGCAAACTTTAGATAATCAATATCGCCCATTTCGAATCCAGCAGTGCGAAGGGCATCAATATTATGTGTGATTGTAGAGCCAAACACTTGAAATTCAGAGACTGTTCTTGAATTTGCAAGTCCCGTGATAGCCGAATTAAATTGATTCATCTGCGAGACTGGCAGGTCACCCGCGACTGAATTCAAGGCTTTATAAGTCGACGAACTTGGTAAGATGTCAGAGGCTCGCAGCACAGACGAATCTCCGAAGAGTTGTGCGTTGTGTGTAATTGCATCGAAGACTTGATTTGATCCTGGCAGGCGACTCAAGCCTCGCCCAAGAGCTCCCAAAACGGGACCACCGGCAATATTGAAAACTGAGTCTAATACAAAAGAAGTGACTCCGGCTTCCACACTAGCTTCTGGTCCGCCAACTGCTGATCCAGTGTTATACATTGCTGCGACTGTCGCTGCCACCCATGGATTTAACGGTGCTGTCGCAAGTGACCACGCCATTTGCATTTGTCCGAAGGTCGATGTCGCTAAATCACCAGTGCTTGAGGCGGCATCGGCGTAAGCCATTTGCATGACAGACACTTCGGTCGGTGTGAATTTTGGAATCCAACCTTTTTCTTGTGCATAAGATACAAGAGCGACACCCGGTATTTTATTTAATACCCCGGCACTTTGCGCCCAATTCCATAGCCGACCAAAAGCATCAATCGGATTTGCAGCCGAAACACCAAGCCCCGTGGCCGCCTGATCGATTCGCTGCTGAACGGTCAATTCTATTTGGGTACTTATTCCCGTTAATTCATCGGTAACCGTCACGTAGGATGGAATACGATTGAGAGCATCTTGTTGAAACTTTGCAGCACCTTCTGTAATCATGGTTTGCCGTTGCGCTTGAAGGTTTGCTTCAATGGTCATATCGATTTGCCAATCGGAAAAACTCAACGGTTGTCGACTATTTCCTGAACTAACTGACATGTTGAGATTATTTTCTTCCGGTGAAAAGACCGGTGGCACATTCAATGGCTGACTTGCTTCAAATCTTTGTAAGTAGTTGTTGTAGTGATCGAGTTGACTATCGTAAGTGCGAAGGTATCGGACCGCATTTGATCTATTCAGATCTTGCATGTAAGTCCTGTATTGATTGACATGATCTGCTGTGACTTGGGAACCTGAAACATTAAAATGCTTTCCAACTTCACTGAGCACTTCAGGTTTATACATCTGGTCAGCATTGATCCCGCGATAAGATTGTCCGTTCCAAGTAAAATTTCCTTTAGAGTCCAAAAATTGCGGATTGCGAGTATAGAATGCGTGTGCGTCCCTGTAATTGTTCGCACCCTGTAGCTCCATTCCAGAAGCGACGAAAGTTTTTACTCCATCTTCTTCGGCTGCAACCAATGTACCCCGATGTACAACAGTTAATCCATTCCCAGCTGTACGAGAAACCGAAACATCGGTTCGGGTCGCACCGTCAGCAAGCATAACATCAACTTCTTTGCGGATTGTATTCCCGCTTACAAATTCACGTTCTGTACCCGCGGCGTTGACTCGTTGTATTTCGCCAGTCGACCATTTTTCAGTCACGGCACCATCAACAACTTCGATGTGTACTTGTACTTTTGTGCCACTAGTTAGCGTGCGCTCGACGGTATATTCACCAGTACCGCCAGTGACCTTACCTGTTGTGTCAAAATTTATTCCCGCGACCGAACCTGCAATTGTGCGCGGCTCAACCGATAGAACGTTTCCTTCGAGATCTCGCTTAACGACGTGACTGAGGTTAGTTTCCACTGTTCCAACACCTGGAGTAAACGCCAATGTGGAATCACCAATTGTTGTAATCTTTTCGCCAGTTATTCTGTTTTCCGAAACCGATCCGCCCGAATGCAGTGCCGTTCGTGCAAAATCACCTTCGTATGTCACGACACCAGACAAAGTTGTGAGCGTTCCCGAAATAACTTTTCCAGAAAGATCCATGATGACGACGCTACCGTCGGAATAAGTGAATTTTTGCTGCGTGCCGTTTTCAATCACTTCACGTGTGTATCCACTGGATGTATTCGTGACATCGACGGTTCGAGGTTGCCCGTTGACTTCAAAAGTTGCTGTCATCAATTGCGAATCTTCATTTAATTCAAAATGAGTGGCTTGTCCGGATTGCTGATTTGAAATAACTGATGTGCGCTGAATCTGTTTCCCATCGACAACGGAATACACAACTTCAACATTTTCACCAACCTTAACGGTTCCAGTCTTCATGCCCCATTCGTCTACTTCTAATGTCCCTGCTACGGTGCCATTAAAGTGTGTGAATTCAACGCGACTGCCATCTGCAGAAAGTGTTGATGTCAATCCAGCTGTTGGGTTTGAAATATTAAAAGCCGTCGCCCGAGCCATTGGATTTTGGGAATTCATTCCTAAAGTTACTGGACCACTGGTTAAGTTATATGGGCTGGTCGATCCATTTGTTGAATCTAAGTTGTCAGTATTGGATCCTCCGAGTGGAGTTGAAGTCTGATTTTGATTATAGATTCCATTTCCAGTTTCCGTTCCGTTCCCAAGTTGATAGTTGAATTGAACACCTGAGTTCGTTAGCGACGAAAGTGTCAACGATGCTGGAAGTACTGAACCCGTGGGAATTTGCGCCGTGTTTGTGATCGAAAAGATACTGTTTGTTCCACTATTCGCATCTTGAGATACAACTATAATATTTGGATTGTGAAACCCACCGCTAGGATTGAAATCAATTCCTGCTGTAATATCATATGGACTTGTCGTCGCTGGAAGACTTGTTCCATCACCGCCAAGGCGAACTGAATTATTGTTATTATCGCCCAAACCGACAGAACCAGTCCCGCCTATTTGCAATCCGTTATTGCCACCATTGCCAGAAGTTAAACTGTAGGGTGAACCTTGACCATTGTTAGCTCGATCATTCGCTCCTGGGCTGACAGTGAGCCCTCTAAAAACGGCCGCCCCCACATCAAGAGCGCTACCGCCTAAAGCAGCTGTCGTTAACACGTTGGAAGCAACACTCACTTGTTGAGCGTTCAGAGCATCACCCAGAACATTCGCATTCAACGAATTGACTCCGTAGCCAATTCCAGCTCCAAGAAGCGAAGTCGTGAGATTTTGACCGAGGCCAGCGGTTAAGCTTTCACCTTGGACGGCATTGCTAAAAAGCGTGCTTCCCACCGATTGCGCTCCTGCGGCGTAAAGCGTCGAAGCCAAACCACCCTCAGCTAGTGCCCCACCGGCCGTCGCGCCGCCGACTGCATTTAAAAATTGTCCGCCAGCCCATCCGCTAGCCGTACCAATCACAAGACTCTTGGCGACATCGCCGATCGACATACTTTCACCGGCTAATAATTTAACCCCAGTTGTAATTGTTGCGATTCCAAGTCCGGCTGAAACTCCCGCAATAGCAGTCGCTGAAAGTCCAAGTCCACTCAGAGTTGCCGTTGTAAGACCAACCCCGCTCAGCATCGCTCCACCGACTGAAGTTGCGATACTTGCACCAGCAGTTCCTGCGGCGGCTCCTGACACTGCTAAGCTCGCACCTGCCGTGAAGCAGGCCGCTACCACGGCAATGACCATGACAATAGTTCCAAGATCCGACGTGCTTCCCCATTTTGGTATCAAGACACATTGGCCGCTTGGTAAAACATTCGGCATGAAATCATTCCAACCTTTTCCAAAAGCAGAATAGGCAAATGGTTGACCTTCTTGGTACGCGCCAAGATCACGCCCTGTTGAAATATCAACATAACGTCCGTCTTTCACATACAGATGATTGATGTCCTTCATTCCAAGAGTATCTAAGTAAACTCCAAGTTGAATCGCATTGTCGCCAGATGGATTTTCATAACTAAAGCCCGAAGCTTTAGCGAAGTCAGAAAGCTGTCTGGCCATATACGTTGCACTATCAAGAGTTGCCACCGTCGCGGCGTCGACGTCTCGGTAATTGACTCCGTTAATATTTTCATTAAAGACCTGAAGTCGACCGTTGAAGTCGCCCGTCCAAACGATATCTTTGTTGCGGGAATCTCCGGTAATTTGGTTTGGATCGACGGAAAAATCGACTTGCTGCTGAGTCTGTCTGGTTATTCGATCTCCTCCGCGATAAGCTCCGCCATCTTTCGTATCATAAGAAATAAGACTGTACGTGCCATGTAGGCGACCGTTTATTTTTTCAAGTGGGCTTCCGTGCAACCGGATGTAAATGGCTTCCAGTTCTTCAACCGTTGGAGGTGCCAAACGATTTTCGGTTATTTCAACTGGTACTGAATCTTTACCGGCATATTGAAATTCGCCGGTGCCAACCGCTTTTTCGGTCCAATACTGACGATCATTGAAATCAAAATTATTTTTGAAGTCCGCAAAACTAACGGCATGCACCCATTCGACTCGGGCCGGAGTTAAACTGTTTCCAGCAGTGACTTGAATTCCGCCTTCGACTTGTCTTCCAATTGGATTTGCGGCGGCTGCTAATTCGTCAAAAATTTGCTGAAGTTTTGTTTGCCAATCTGCTTCGTTGGCTTGAATAAAAGAAGCCATTCCATTGAAATCAAGCTCACTAAACATCGTCATTCCGCGACGAACCAGTGCGGAATCTGCTGCGTTCAGATCTAAAAGTTCACTGATGGCAATAGCGCCATCAATGCGCTGAAAATGTCCACGCCAGTGATCGGGGGACGAAGTTACAATTGCAGAAATATCCGCAATTTTGATTGATGGATCGGCCGCCATAATTCGGACAATCGCATCTTTTTCCTCTTGTGATAAATTTTGGGCGGTAGCGAAATCCAGAGCGTCCTTAATCTGAACTAAGGATTGCTTCCAACCCGTTGGATTGGCTGCAATCAACGCTTCTACTTCGGCCTGTGTCATGCGTGGGTTTGAAGCCAACCAAACCGTCAACAATTGTTTATCTTCAACTGTCAGACCATGCGCATCTGCAAAACCATTCACAACATTTGTTGCTGTATTAAATTTTAAATCTAGGCGCCATGTATTTGGATTCGCCGTGATGTAGGCATCTACTGTTTCGACAGTCCATTCAGTCGCGTAGCGCTGAAGAAATGCTTTCAGCTGAGTGGCTTCATTTTCTGACAATCGGTTACGAATAATCAGTTCAGAAATCTTGAATTCATTCCGCCATGTCGTCGGATTAGTTTGAATAAAATGGGCGACGCCGCCTGAAGTGTTTCGCGGATCGGCCATCATTAATTTTTCAACGATCGCTCGGTCTGCAGCTGATAACTGTAAATGGGCCGCCACGAGCCACGTCCCATCAATTTGTTGGAGCTTCGTTGCCCAGTCTTCTGGGGACGCTGCGAAATAGCCCCTCACTTCGGCTTCTGTAAAATTGGGTCCACTTGTCATAACGCGGATTAACTGTTCAGCTTGCACGTCGGTAAAATTAAGTGAAGTTGCAACTTCGTGGGCGACGCTGACTTTGTCCATCAAGGCTTCGAACGCCGCTGGATCATCTTCAATCATTTCATCTAGGGCATTGACGTCGACGCGGTAATCAGAAAGCAAATACGCACCCAACAACTGTTGCTGAGTCGCAGAAAGATCATGTTTGTCAGTTAAAATGGATGCGTTACCAACTTGGTTTAAGTCATCATCCCAGTCGGTCGGATGAGCTGCAATGTAAGCTTTCAAATCCGCAGCAGTCCATGCCGGATTTGTTTTTAAAATTTGATCTAAAATAGTTCGTTGATCTGCACTGAAACTGTATTGTTCGGCAACATCAAAAACAATAAGGCCACGCAAAAAGGACGGTTTATCAGTCGTGATTCCGGATTCGATTGTAGCCACGGAAATATTATGATTTTTAATCATGTATCGTTCCAACTGGCTTCGCTGTTCAGCATTAAATTGATTGTCGTCAGAGATATCACGAGCTGCATCCCAACGAACTAAATCACGTTCCCACGTTTCAGGATGCGCATCGATGTAGACTTGAACATCCGCCGGAGTCACTTGAGAATTTTTTTCCAAAAAACTTTGAACCATGGTTTGCTGGGACGTACTTAAATCGTTGGCTTCAAACAATACTTGTTCCGCGACGACCGCTTTCCAGCCCGCCGCATTTGTGGTGACAAGATTTTCGACGTAGTCCTTCGTCCACTCCGGATTTTCATTGGCTAAAGTAATGAGGGAATTTTTTTCGGTTTCAGTCAAATTCGGAAGGCTACTGATGTAGTCGTTGACTTCTAAAACGCGATTCCAAGATGTTGGATTTGAATCAATAAACTCTTGTACATTTTCTGCATTGAAACTTGCGTTTGAAACCATGGCCGCAGTGAGTTGCTGTGACTGTGTTGTCGTCATTCCATTTGTTGCTGCAACTTGAACAGCCGTTGAAGCTTGGTTCAGAACATGGTCATAATCCGTCGGGCTGACTGTTTGCAAATAAGCACGGAGATCTTCTGCTACCCAACCCGAATTGGCCCGCATGACGGCGATTAATTTGTTTGTTTGGCTATCGGTAAGGCTGAATTCTCCCGCAACCTCAAAAATAAAAATGTCCCTTTGCCATGTCGAAGGGTTATCGGCAATAAATGTTTCGACCGCCAGCTGACTTATACTTGGATTTTTAAAAAGGACTGAAGCTAACGATCTTTCTTGTGCCCGACTTAAACCATAATCGTTTGCAATTTGATTTGCGATGTTGTTCGCAGTCGCTCTCGCCTCGGCATCTCCACTAGCGGGAGCCACAGGCACAGGTGCCGCATCAACATCGACCCCAGCAGTGGATTCTGAAACTCCGCTTGCTACCACAGCTGAAAGATTATCAACATCGACAACTGAGCTTACGGCTGCAACGGTCGTGGCCACTCCAACACTAACGCTGGGGCTAATCGGGTCTGCTCCGCTCAATCCGGCCGCGATATCAAGAGCCGCCGTGTAGACGGAACCTTGGCCCGGCGCCGGTCCAAAATCTTCAACGGCCTGAAGAACCGCGCCAGGTCCGGTCGCAGTCGTTGTCGTGGAAGGGGCCGTTGGAGTTGAAGGCGGAGAAATTGGGTTCGGATTCAAAGCTGCTTGCAAAGCCGTCGCAAGATCCGCGATCCAGTTATCTGGATTTGCCGCGATGTGAAGTCCCATATCCGTCGCCGTCATTCCAGTGAGCTTATTCAAAGTAAACATTTGATTCGCGAGATCTTGTGCAACACTTGGATTTTCTTCCCAAGCTTTATACACGACATCGGGGCTATCTTTAAAAACGAGAAGGGCAAATTCAAATTCGGGAGTGCTGGGAAGTGAAGGCGCTGCGGAATAGTCGTCTTTGTTGCGCTTCAAAAAAATAAATGGCCAGTGCTGTAACTTCATGTGATTTCCCCAACTTACGTGATCGATTGATGAACACTTGCTCGTCGGTAAAAATGACTAAACAGTTGAGGATTTTCTGAGCCAGCGACCTGACTAAAGCACAGCGACGCACGACTGGCGTCGAAGTTATTTACTGTTTTGATGTCTAAAGTTTTGATAGTCGTCTGAATGCTTTGCAGACATGTATCGAAACAAAACAAAATTCTTCCTCACTCACGCCGTCATACGAAATTGACTAAAGTCCAGTGGTTCAAAAGACGATAAAAAGACTGTGAAAACACTAATTAATTTTTTTCAGTCTCGAATTCCCAAATTAAAACTTTTCGTTTTATGTCTCTTGATGAGTCCGTCTGCTCAGGCGCTCTTGGATCCTTGCAGTCCACTCTTGGGGATTAACACTTGTACCGGAATTGATTGCTCATTTAAATATGCCGTGCAAGATACAATTTCGTTGCCGGTTGTGACTCAGTTGCCGACGACTTTCGATTTGAACGATTCAAACTTGGTCCCAGCCGATGCCTGCATTCCTTCGGGGACGAAATTTTCGATCACTGGTTTTTCGAGTGACGGATACCAATTTGATTACCAAGCTATCAATGTCGTGCCGAACACTCTTAATCAAATTTTGAAGCCTTCAGAAATGCTTCAAAAGAACAATGTCGAAAAAGTGACGGTGACAAATACTTACGAATCAGAATCTGGCCGAAACCCATCGTCATCGAATCATTCAGGTTCCCCGAATGGTGGCGATTATCGTCCGACGAGTGGATCTGCCCAAGGTCTACAATCCAGTGGACGCGCAACAACTTTTTTGATGGGTGCAAACCACAGTATGACGGGGTTTGTTGCCGATAAAATAGATCCGATTCCGCTCGTCAATCAACAACGTGCGATCAGCGCCAGTGGGTCAGGAATTACAATTCCCATCGTTCGGTGGATGTCGTCCTCTGCTTCACATTGCAATGTGCAGTTATTAGATTCTCCACAAGATAAGGTCGGAGCCAATGAGTCTCTGATCACGTATGCCGTGACGAATCCAGCAGGTTCCTGTGATTCCGTAAAATCATCCAGCACTTGCTTTCCAGCCGTGGCGCCCTATTTCAATTCTAGACCCGACATCGTGGGTGGGCCACGTCCGGGCTTTCTTGCCACGGGCTCAAGTTCTGTCGCTCCAAAACAATATTCTAAATGTTCTAACGGTTGCGATACGGGGTCACAAAATTTTGGATGGCTTAAAAACTCCGACGGGCGCGATTTTTACAAACGGAGCGCGTTCGACTGTTCAAAAG
>LNFM01003112.1_pt1 | contig 57996 bp, 44 predicted proteins | sample 596031 | NCBI WGS metagenome assembly LNFM01 (sample SAMN04254537, study PRJNA301005) | activated carbon metagenome | isolation source: dual media filters at the Ann Arbor, Michigan drinking water treatment plant | place: USA: Ann Arbor | reverse complement strand
GGCACCGCAATCCGCTCGGCGCGCGGGCGCTCTACCTCTACCAGGACGGCATCGACACCTATTACCGCCTGCACGGCACGGTCGAGCCCTGGACTATCGGCACTATGGCCTCGGCAGGCTGCGTCCGGCTTATAAACCAGGACATCGTCGATCTCTACCAGCGCGTCCCGATTGGTGCACGGGTGGTGATCCTGCCGCCGGATGTCTCGGTCGCCTGAGCCGGGCGGGCCACGCAGCCAGAGCGCGGCGACGCGATGCAAAAGGATATGGCGTATGCGGGCGAGCATGCCGCCATGGTGTCGCGGGCGATGTAGGACGCGGCGCATGCCACGCTGGTGAAGGCGCTGGCCAGGGCGTTTCGGTGGCGGCGGATGATGGAGGCGGGCCTATACGGCACGATCGACGAACTGGCCGCGGCAGAGAAGATCAACTCGTCCTATGTCTCGCGCCTGCTCCGCCTCACGCTGCTGGCGCCGGATATTGTGGACGCGATCCTACACGGGCAGCAGCCGGAGGGGATGACGCTGCCGGGGCTGATGAAGCCGTTTCCGGTGGAGTGGAAGGCGCAGCGCTTTTCCCGCCCTGTCCCTAAGGGACGAGCCTTAGACCATGCTGCGTTCACATGCGTTCACTGCGCATGGTCTGGCTGTTGCTGAGAGATGATTCAGCGTTTTCGGCGATTCCGCCTCAACGCATCATGCTCTAGCAACCGTCTCGTAGCCTCCACGCTGATGCTTCGTTTCACTCATCCCACCCGCCGCTGAATTGATGAAACCGATGTCTCGGCCAAGGCTGCGGCCCGCGCCGCCAGCCATTCCCGCAAGCTCCGCGGTACCTGGCGATGCGATTTTGCGCGCGGTCGTGCCATCTCCAGGATGCCGAGGAGATGACCGTAGAGTTCCTCATGCTCCGCCCAATTGTCGAAGCCCAGGCGATCGACATTGTCGACAAAAGTCTCGGCCGGCGTGTTCTCGGCCAGGATCAGGCTGTGATCGGCGAGTTCGATATGGTGGTAGGTGAAGCGCTCGGGCACTCGTGTTTCGCGGGTGATGGTGACCCCGTTCACCAGCGCGCCAGCCTGGACCAGCACGCCCTGCACCAGAACAGCATGGTCGGGGGAGAGCAGCAGGTCGCGCGCCGGCACGCCTTCGCGCAGGGCGCCGGCCTTGATGCGGATGGGCATCACCCGAAGCGGGTCGGCGAAGCGGGTCGATACGGTCTGTCGGCCCATCCAGCGCACCGGGCGCGCGTCACCCTCGGATGTCAGCACCAGGTCGCCGATGACAAGCGTTTCGACGGCACGCTGGCCTTCGGGGGTGGCAATCATGGTGCCGGGGTAGAAGCAGATGACGGTGTTGCTGCCCGTGGTCCAGTCATTGACCGTGACGGTCGCGCCGGCGGTATGCGTGAAGGTGCGTGCCGCGCCCGCATCGGCAAAACTCCAAGCCGCGCCTCCGTAATTCTGCAGGTCGAGCGTGTTGTTGCCGGTGCCGAGCGTGACAGTGTCATTGCCGTCGCCGACGAACCACTGGACGGTATCGTTGCCCAGGCCGCCATCGATACTGTCGCGCCCCCCACCACCCACCAGCGTGTCGTTACCATCACCCCCCGCGAGTGTGTCATTGCCAACGCCGCCGGCGAGGATATTGGCGCTGTTGTCGCCGGTCAGGCTGTCATTGCCGGCGCCGCCGGTGATGTTTTCGAAGTTCGAGATGGTGTCGATGGCCGCGCCGTCGTTTGCGGTGGCTGACAGGAGGCTGGCCGTGACGCTCGCTGCGCTCGAGTTGCCGGAATAGGAAAGAGTGTCGATCCCGGCGCCGCCGTCCAGCGCGTCGTTGCCGCCGGAGCCCTCGATCATGTCGTCGCCGCCACCGCCGGACAGGACGTTGGCAACGCCGTTACCGAATATGCTGTCGTTGCCGGCGCCGCCAATCAGGTTCTCGACCGCGGTCAGCGTATCGTTGACGCCCCCGTCAGTGACGAAGGACAAGAAAATGGATGCGGTAATCGGCTGTGCGACGGTATTGGCGGAGTAGTCGGCGGTGTCCAGGCCGAGGCCGCCGTTCAACACGTCAGCGCCGGCGCCGCCGATCAGGATGTCGTTGCCCGAATTGCCGACCAGCGTGTCGTTGCCGCTGCCACCGGAGAGAACGTTTGCACTATTGTCGCCGGTGAGGCTGTCGTTGCCGGCGCCGCCCAACAAATTTTCGAGGGTGGCGAGGGTGTCGGTGCCGCCCTGGCCGTCGCTGGCGGTGCTGGTGATCAGGTTGGCAGTGACGGCCTGTGCTGAGGTGTTGCCGGAATAGTCGGCAGTGTCGATACCCGTGCCGCCGGTAAGGGTGTCGCTGCCGGCACCACCCAGCAGCATGTCGTTGCCGGCGCCGCCGTCCAGCGCGTTGGCGTTGCCGTCGCCGGTCAGGGCGTCGTGGCCGGCGCCGCCCAACAGGTTTTCGATGGTGGCCAGCGTGTCGGTGCCACCCAGGCCGTCACTGGCGGTGCCGGTGGCCAGATTTGCGGAGACGGCTTGTGCCGAGGTATTGGCGGAGTAGTCGGCGGTGTCGATGCCGTTGCCGCCGATGAGGGTGTCGTTGCCGCCGCTGCCGACGAGGGTGTCATTGCCTTCGCCGCCGTCCAGCGCATTGGCGTTGCCATCACCGGTCAGCGCGTCGTCGCCGGCGCCACCGAGCAGGTTCTCGATGAGAATCAGTGAATCGGTGCCGCCGAGGCCGTCGCTGGCGATGCCGGTGGCGAGGTTGGCGGTCACCGCCTGGGCGGCGGTGTTGGCGCTGTAACCGGCCGTGTCGACGCCGGAGAAGCCATCCAGCGTATCGTTGCCGGCGGCGCCCTCGATCGTGTCGTTGCCGTTGCCTCCGGAAAGAAGGTTGGCGCCGCCATCGCCGGTCAGGCTGTCATTGCCAGCGCCGCCGGCGATGTTCTCGATGCCGCGGAGGCTGTCGGTGCCGCCCAACCCGTCCCAGGCGGTGCTGGCGGCGAGCGAGGCGGCGACACCCGGCGCGCCGGTGTTGCCGCTGTAGTCCGCGGTGTCGATGCCGGTGCCGCCGTCCAGTGTGTCGTTCCCGGCCAGGCCTGCCAGCGTGTCGTTGCCCGCGCCGCCGGATATGACATTGGAGCTACCATTGCCGGTGAGGCTGTCGTTTCCCGCGCCACCGGTCAGGTTTTCGAAGCCACTGAGGGTATCGGCCCCACCACCTCCAGTGGCCTGCGCCGTGGTGACGGAAAGGCTGACGGTGAGACTGGCTGTGGCGGAGACATAGCTGGCTGTATCAATATCCGCGCCGCCGGCGAGGCTGTCATTGCCCGCACCACCTTCGATTGTGTCATTGCCGGTACCACCCGCGATCGTGTCACTGCCGGCGCCGCCGGAGAGGATGTTGGCGGCCCCGTCACCGGTGAGCCTGTCGTTTCCCGCGCCGCCAATCAGGTTTTCGAGGGTAACGAAGGTGTCGGTGCCGCCGACGCCGTCGCTGGCGGTGCCCGTGGCAAGGTTCGCGGTGACCGCCTCTGCCGCGGTGTTGGCCGAGTAGTCGGCGGTGTCGGCGCCGGTGCCGCCTGTGATGGTGTCGTTGCCGAAGCCGCCAATCAGGGTGTCGTCGCCGGCACCGCCGGTCATGACGTTGGCGGATGCACCGCCGGTGAGACTGTCGTTACCCGCACCGCCGATCAGGTTTTCGAAGTTGAAGTTGGTGTCGGCGCCGGCGCTACCGGTGGTGAGTGCGGAACTGAAAAGACTGGCTGCGATGTTCCCGAGTGAAGAGGCATAGCTGAGCGTATCGGTCCCGGCGCCGCCATCCAGGGTGTCGTTGCCGAGACCCCCTTCGATGGTATCATCGCCGAATTCTCCGGAGATGTAATTGGCGCCGTCGTCACCGGTGAAGCTGTCGTTTCCCCCGCCGCCGAAGACGGCTTCGAAGTTGCTGATGGTGTCGTTGCCGGCGGCACCACTGGCGGTGCCGGCGATGAGGCTGGCCGTTACGTCACTGGCCGACGACCCATAACTCAGCCAGTCGCCGCCGGTGCCGCCATCGAGCAGGTCGTCGCCGGGACCGCCCTCGATGGAGTCGTCGCCGCCACCGCCGTAGATGGCGTCGCTGCCGCCACCGCCGTCGATGGTGTCGTTGCCGGCATCGCCAGCGATGGTGTCGTTGCCGGCACCGCCCGAAATGCGGTTGGCATTTCCATCACCGGTGAGGCTGTCATTGCCCGATCCGCCGATCAGGTTTTCGAAGGCGCTGACAGCGTCGGTCCCTGCACCGCCGGTGACCTGCGCTGTGGTGACGGCGAGGCTGACGGTGACATTGGCCGTGGCGGAGGCATAGGAGAGAGTATCGATATTGCTGCCGCCCGCGAGCAAGTCGTCGCCGGGACCGCCGTCAATGATGTCGTCGGCGGTACCGCCAGCGAGCGAATCGTCGCCTGAATCACCTTCCAGGGTGTCATTGCGGGCACCGCCATCGATCATGTCGTTGCCGGCACCGCCCGAAATGCGGTTGGCATTTCCATCACCGGTGAGGCTGTCATTGACCGATCCGCCGATCAGATCTTCGAAGTTGCTGAGGGTGTCATTGCCCGCGGCGCCGGTGACAGCGCCAGTGGCCAGATTGACGGAGATGTTGCCGGTCGCGGATGCATAGGTGACCGTGTCGACGCCGGACCCGCCATCCAGGGTGTCGTTCCCGGGACCGCCATCGATGGTATCATTACCGAAACCACCGTCGATCCGTTCATCGAAGGAGGTGCCGATGAAGGTGTTGTCCCCCGTATTCGACGCGGCGCTGGCACCGCCCACATTTTGGTAACGGGTCACGCCAGGAAGCGTGGACTGATATGAATAGGTTTCGAGATCCAGACCCGCGGCCGTCCCGCTCCCTACCCCGTTGTAGAAATTGGACGCATCGCGGTACCAACCCCAAACAGCCTGCTGGCTCGGTGGGTTGTTAGCGGTAGATGTCGTGCTAGTGATCAATTCGTAGCGGAATTCGGTATCAAAGGTATTTGCGTAATACGAGGTCGCGCTACCTGGCTGGGCAATGATCCGAAGCTGAAACGCGTTGGGCCCAGTCGATCCGCCGAAAGATACGACGTCATCCCAGGTAACTGTAAATATACCAGCAGATACATCAATGTCATAATATACAGTATTTGATCCGGTAGAGTTACCGCTGGCAAGACCAGTGGCCAATTGCGCCGAACTTAATGTTTGTCTGGCATCAACGTCTTGCCAGAACGGAGCAATCATGGGGTCAGGCACTGTAAAGGAATCAAATGCCTGTGGAGAAAACTGTGGACTTGCCCGTCCAAACGTCACGTTGCCGTTTGTGTTCACGTAGAGCCCGCTATAGGGGGCCGCATCACCAAATTTTATTCCAGATGGAAAAATACTCGTCAAGTCAACAAAGACTGATCCATCATCGCTTCTGGGAACCAAATTTTCGCCAAAACCCTTTATTCCACCAAGGGTATTAATCAGATCAGCCGGCATATCGAACCCCTCCTAACCAATCCGCGAAATAGCCGGTGCCGGCCTGAAATTATTAGAAGCGCCGCGGCAACTTATCACCGCGCAGCGATCCGACTACATGTGGAATAAATGAGGGTGCTGTGACCACGGCAGTGGTGTCTTGCTCAATCAAGTCGAACGAGCGGCGGCTGGGCGTGGTATGTTTGTGGTCTGAACCAGGTTCCGTAATACAGAAGCAGCTTTAGCTGGCATTTCTCATATGTCCAGCCCATAAGATTACCCTGTTTAAAGCGATAACCCCGGTTTCTGGCGGCGAGCAATCCCGGCGGCCCCGTGAGGACGCTGTTCGCCAAGGGACCGGCGATGTGCTTGCTGCTCTGGCGGGATTGCCGCATTCCCGGCCGACATCGGGACGCACCGCTCATGTCGGTGGTCCGTCCGGTTGGTGATGCCATAGGCGCTCAACATCGTGCTGGTGGCGACAGATGCGGCGCCATGATTGCTTCGACCATCTGCTGAAATGACCCGCGCGAACAATGACCTTGGCCATCTTGGAACTTGATCGAGCGCCCATGTCCAATGATATTCATGCCAATCTTGACCAGCCGGTCGCTTAACGTCGTTATCGACCAATGGTTGGCCGCCTCGGGCAAGGCCACGGTGCGGAGGAAGCTGGCGAGCTTGTGGGGCAAAGCGCGCACTTGCCAGTCGCACCGCGTTGTCGGCGAAGCGGCGACAGGACAACCGTTCCGTAGACCCCTGTCTTTGCTGCTAGTTGTTGGGCAAGAGGCTCGCCGAACTGGCGGAGGTTATGAGGGCGGTGACTGGGTCATCGGGGAAATACTGCTCGGCACACGCGGCTACCATTATGAACGCAGCGTCGTATTGCCCAAGAATCCGAAGTTGGGTGATTGCGAGGGAGCGCCGTGAATGGATGTTTCGTTATGGAATTGGCCACAGGCAATCAGCGCAAGCCCGCCGCACCAAAGTGTTCGCTCTCGAAGTACGGATTTCGGGCAAGCGGGGTTCGAACCGCGGCAACTGCCGACCGCCCGGAAACCGGCCTTTTACCTAGGTTTTTGAGTTCCGTACTAAAACGGCCAAGTCAGGAGGTCCGGAGAGAAACGGCCTTCGGAGAGCGATTTTCGGCCGTCTCCGCATCTGGCCAGTTAACAGGTCTGCCCCGAAAACCCCAGGAAACCTGCCACTCAGCGCGGCGCTCGGTCTGGCGGAGAGCACGGCTCGCATGGGAACTGGCGGACAAAGTGCGACCCGGCTCAAGTGGTCTCTGTCGATGAACGCCCAAACAACCCACCAGCAATCGCCTCGCATGCGTCATCCGATGAACCAGAGCAGCCCATCGAATTCATAGGGCGTGGGCAAATCGGCCCGGGTCTGCCCGGCCCAGGTGACGGAGGTGTCGATGAGGCCGTTGCCATCGAGGTCGCTGTGCATGGTCACCCCCTGGTAGCCCGGCGTGCCGTCGCTATCGAGCCAGAGCACCTGGCTGACCCCGGGCTTCCAGCCGAAGAGGGAAAGCTGTTCACCGGCCTGCCAGTCGGTGATGGTGGACCAGGTGTTGGTCAGCCCCCGGCCGTCGAGGAAGAAAATGTCCAGCCCCGCCCCGCCGGCGAGGAAGTTGGAGCCGATACCGCCATCGATGATGTCATTGCCCGCGCCGGCATCCACCGCGTCATCGCCGCCCAGCAGGTTGAAGAAGTCGTTCATCGAGGTGCCCAGCGCCACTTCGCCGGAGGCGCTGCCCAGCCATTGGTATGTCACCCCGGCGACGGGGCCGGCGTAGATGTCGGGCAGGACATAGCGCGCGACGCCGGCGATATTGGTCAGCACCAGATCGTCGAGCCCACCACCGGCTTGTAGCGAAGCCAGGCTGACGGCGCCGGCGGCGCCGAATTGCAGCAGTTCGATGTTGGTGAGCTGGTCCACGCCGTCCGGGCCGGAGATGATGGTCACGTCGCCGCGCTGGCCGATGCGGTATTGCGCCTGGGTGCCAGAGAAAATCGCGGTGTCGCCGCCGCCGCCGCCGCCATCGATGTCGTCATTGCCCAAGCCGCCGGTGAAGGTGTCGTTGAGCGCGGTACCGGTCAGAAGATCCGCACCGGGACTGCCGACGAGGTTCACCGCCTCCACGACATCGGTCACCGTGATGGCAACGGCCCGCGTGGTGGTTAGGCTGCCATCACTGGCACCCACAACGATGTCATAGACGTTGTTCTCACCCGCATCGGCCGGCGCCTCGAAGTTTGGCGCCGTCTTGAACGACACCGCACCCGTTGCCGCAACAATGTTGAATAGCGCCGCATCGGTGCCGCCCAGCGTCCAGCTCAGTGTGGTCCCCGCGTCGGGATCGCTGCCGGCAGCCTGGTAGGCGATGCCCGCAGCGTTCTCCACAAAGCTCGCCGTGCCGCCGGAGGTGACGCTGGGCGCCCCATTCACATTGGTGACGGTGGTCACAACGATCGTCGCGCTTTGCGCGTTGAGTTCCACCCGGACCTGTTGGCCGGCAATCAGGCCGGAGAGGTCCGCTACCTTTGACCAGCTGGGCGTGCTGTTGAGCGATATATCGACAAAGAGACCGGCTGCACTGCCAGCTTGCTCGACCTTTACGACAGAAGACAGCGGGCGTGATGACGCCGACCACGTCCCGGATGCCGCGAGAGGTGCGAGGTCAATCTTATCGTCCTGCGCGAAGCTGTAATCCAACACGGTGTCGATGGTTGAATTGCCTCTGGACGAGAAGCGGAAGGTGTCGCCGCCCGCGCCGCCCGCCAACGTGTCCAGCCCACCGCCGCCGGTCATTGTGTCCGCGCCGCCGCCGCCAGAGAACTTGTCCGCTCCGGAGCCGCCCGTCAGGGAGTCCGCACCATCGCCGGTCGTGATGTCGCTGCCCTGTGTGCCTGCATAGATTTCGAACTTCTCGACCCCGGTGAAATCGGAGCCCCACCGGAAGATGCTTCCGAAGAGCGTGAAGGTTCCACCGATGAAGCCGCTATGACCGTTCGCAAGCGACCCGCTGACCGAGCCCTCGAGACGTTGGGCACCGAACGAATAGTCGAGGATGAGCTTGTCAGAATCGGCGCCGAGTTCCGCCTTGGTGTACCCATAATAAACCCTGACAACATCATCGCCGGCGCCCGTCGCAACATAATTGTCGCTGTTCAACTTCAGCCGAAGCGTGTCGTCTCCCGATCCGGTCCTGAAAGCGGAGCTCGCATCGCCATTCTGCAAGGGCTTGTCGTCGATATAGCCAAGTTCACCGATGCCTTTCACCGTCGCCGACGGTCCGTCGAGCGTATACAGCGTATATGTCGACTGGATGACGGAAGGGTCGGAATTAGTGAGGTCCAGCGTCATGCCGACCGTCATGTCGGACTTGTCGGCCTGCCATTGGGCATTGCCGTCGCCGCCGTCGACATTATCGAGCCCCCTGCCGGTATCGTACCAGTCGCCTCCGCCATTGCCGATGATGGTGTCGTCGCCATCGCCGGTGGCGATGACATCCATGCCTGCTCCGAGTGTCAGATGAAAGTGCTCGGCTCCAATGAAATCGACGCGATCCTCTTGGCCATTGAAGTAATCATCGGCCCAAAACCCGAAAGCGCCCGTGTAGCCCGTCGCAAGTTCCCCGGTGTGCTTGACAGGCGGGATCGACCGGAACGCCTCCGGGTAGCTGCCATGCCACGGTAGGCTCGCCGTTCCGTAGACGATGTCCCGGGCGACGTGGTTCCAGTCCAGGACCAGCGTATCGGAGCCGGACCTGAAGTCGATCTCGTCCCGTCCCGTGCCGGGGTCGATGGTGTCGCTGCCGAATTGCAGCAGGCCTTCAGGGAGGCCCATAAGCGAGTCGTCACCGGAGCCGGCATGCAGCTCCATCTTTTCGACCGCGATCATGTCGACCATGTAGGTGCTGTTCGCGGTGCCCGGGATCGGCCCCGTCCTGAAACCGTCTTGGAAGCTGCCGTTGACCGTGCCGATGGGCGAGAAGTACGTGATGTCGGTGGTGGCGGCGCTCCAGTCGATCACGTAGGTGTCGATCCCGGCGCCGCCGTCGAAATAGGACGTGTCGGAATTCGCGAGGTCCACCTTGAAGGTGTCGTTCCCGTTGCCGCCATTGAAATAGGCTGGGCCGGTCTCGCCGGGTGAACGGGAACCTCGTACGTCGTAGGTGTCATCACCGTCGCCAGCCTCAATGCTGATCGACTCGATCGAGATCAGTCGGGTGCCGTTCGCCAGCGTGAAGCCCGTGGCGGATGCCGCAGCCGCGCGATCGATCGCTTCGACCACTTCGAGTTTGAGGATCGCGTGGTCGTCGCCGTCCCCACCATTGATCTCGTCCACGCCGAAGCCCGACGAAAGTGTGTCGTTCCCGTCGCCACCCCGCAGGACGTCGTTGAAGTCGCCGCCGACGAGCTCGTCGTTGTTCCTTCCGCCTGTGAGTTCGTAGCGCTCGAACTCCGCGAAATACAGGTTGTGGGGACCGGTCTCATAGTGGGCCGAGGCCCCCCGGATCTCGCTTGTGCCGTTGCCGAACGGCGCCGTGTAGGGCGTATGGATGATCCGCGCCGTCGCGCCCGACCAGTCCATCCGGAGCAGGTCCGTACCGAAGCCGCCATAGGCATAGTCGATCGGGGTGTCGAGAGGGTCTGCGAACACGACGATGTCGTCACCACCATCGCCGTAGACGGTGTCCGATCCCGTGCCTGCGAGGATGGTGTCGCCGCCATCCAGAATGGGATCGTCGCCCGCAAAAATGGTGCCGTCGTTGCGCCAGATTCGCACATTGTCGAGAAGCGTGCCGGAGCCGTCGAGTTGCCCGATCTCTGTAAAGTAGAGGAGGTTCTCCTGGCCGCCGTCACCTTGGCCGCCGGTGATATTGATGCTGAAGTTCTGCCAGGCTGTCGTTGCGCTAAGCGTCTCGAGGAGCAGGTCGCCCCAGGACACTCTGACCTGAGCGGACGCGGTGTCGTTGAGCTTCCGATAATCGAATGACAGCCGGTAGGTGACGCCGTCGAGGACGTTCAATACGTTCTGGACGAGTTCGCGGTTGCCGCTCGACTCAAGATCAAAGGCGTAGTCCGTCAGGACCCCGCTCCGAGAGAGACCCCTGACGAACTCGTCATCCTTCTGCGCGAAGTCGCCCCAGCCTTCGACGAAGGGTACGTCGCCGCTTGAGCCGTTCACCCCGAAGACGAGCACGCCCGCATATATGTCGAAGGCGCCGTTGCGGATCAGGTTCGCCGCCGCGCTGCCGCCGTAAAGGAGGTCGTTGCCGGCTCCGCCGTCCAGCGCATCACCGCCCAGGCCGCCAGCGAGCCAATCATTGCCGCCGCCGCCATCGAGACTGTCGCTGCCGCCGGACCCGTGTAGGCTCGATCCGCCTGCGATGCCGACTAGGCGATCGTTGAAAACGCTGCCGATCAGGTTCTCGATCGAGATCAGCACGTCGCCCGCGGCATCCCCGCCGGAAGGCGGCCTCTCAAACAGCCGGGAGAGATCAATGTCCACCCCCATGTCGGAAGAGCGGTAGCTGGCGGTGTCGCGGCCCTCGCCGCCATCGATGGTGTCGCTCCCCGCCCCGCCTTCGATGACGTTGTCGGCTGCGTTTCCGGTGATGGTGTCGGCTTCATTGCCGCCGATCGCGTTCTCGATGACGACGTTCCGCGCGATGGTGAAACCGCCGGAGATTCCGCTCACCCAGGAGACGGTGTTGGCCATCGCGACGTCGTTGACCGGCGCCTGGTTGAGGTTGATGGTGGCTCTGCCCGCGGCGCCGGCATGGCTGATGGTGTCCTTGCCACCGGCGTCCCAGATCGCGGTCCAGTAGGTGCCGGCGCCCACCGCCGTCGGCAGCGTGTAAACGTCGTCGCCCCTGCGCGTGTTCGTGTTGGCGCCGTACAGCGCCTGCAACGCCGCGATGTCCAGGGCCATGAAGCCGCCGGCATGGCCGGAGCCGTCGCCGGGCGGTGGCGCGATGGCGAAGCCCCGGTTGTAGCTCATGACCGAGAAGATGGACTGGTTGTTGGCGAAGTCGCCGAGGTCATCGAATGCCGCATCTCGCCCGACGCCCGGGAAGAGCTGCTCACCGTCATGTGGGTGTTCCAGCCCCAGACCATGGCCGATCTCGTGCACGATCGTCGAATAGGCGAGGCCACCGACGGTCAGATCGGACCAGGAGGAATGGTTGGTGTTGTACCGGCCTTGCGAGTCCGCCCCGTTGGCGCCTTGATCGAGACCCGGATAGTTGTGGTCCGCCAGCGTGATGGTCGAGCCATCTGCGGGATCTTCGAAGATCGCGCTTGTGACCTCGAACTCGGCGAAGTTCGCGGCGGCGTCGGTGGTGTACTCGAAATCCAGGTCGGTGAGGGTTTCGAGCAGGTCGAAGACGCTTTGGAACGCCGCCCGTTCGGTGGCGGTCCAGGTCTGGCCTGGGGTGCTGCCAAGGGTCCAGGTGATGATGCCAGTCCATTTCCGGCCGAAGATCAGGGAGTCGAGATATGGGGAGCCATAGCCAATCCCCGTTACTGTCACGACGTCCGCCATATGAACTCCCCCCTTGCCAACCCGCAGAGAGATCTGCGCGCGCAGAATTGTCAGGTCAGATTTGGCGGTAGGCACATAAAAGTCAATTTTTCATGATTGAAAGATCAAATGTCGCGGATTGGAGCGAGCCGGTCTGGAGCCCGCCAGGACGACCGTCATGGGGCTGGCCACATGTTGCCCCGGTTTGCCCGGGGGGAGGTGGAGGGGGCGCGCGTTTACCCGACAAACCATAGCAACCCATCAAACTCAAATGGCGCAGGCAGTTCTGCCCGAGCTTTCCCGGACCAAGTGACGGACGTTTCAAACACATCGTCACCGTCTAAATCGCCGCGCATCGTTGCGCCTCGGTAATCTTCAGCGCCATCCAGGTCCAACCATAGGATCTTGGAAACTCCAGGGCGCCATCCCCAGACAGAAAGCTGCTCGCCAGCTTCCCAGTCGGCTATAGTGCTCCAGGTAACGCCACCTCCTCGGCCGTCAGAAAAAAAGACATCACGGCCAGTGCCGCCGCTGAGAATATTGGACCCCAGGCCGCCATCAATGACATCATCACCAGCGCCACCAGTTGCGGCGTCGTCACCCGCAAACAGATTTATGAAGTCGTTGCCGCCAGTGCCGCCAAAGACCTCGGTTGAATTGCTGCCGAACAACTGTCGTTCGAGGCCAGAAACTGGGCCGACATAAGCGGTTCCGATCAAAAAATAGTTGTCGCCTGCGGCGCAGGCGCGAAACAGCCCGGTCAAATCAGTCTGAAGATTGATCGTGCTGTCCTGCGTTCGAATGCTCTCAACGTTAATCAATGTGTCCAGACCGAGTGGACCACCCTCTATCGTAAGGATATCGACATTGGTTCCACGGACCCGAAAGGAATCAGGGTTAGCGTCAAAGATGGCTGTATCGAAACCAATACCACCATCCAGTATGTCGTTGCCGATCGAGCCAATGAGCGCATCATCGCCGGCGCCGCCTTCAATGCTGTCCGCGCCAAGGCCGCCATCAAGACGATCATCGCCTCCCATCCCGCGCAGGTGGTTGTTTCCGGTATTACCGGAGATACTGTTCGCCAATTCATTGCCAAAGCCATGCCTATTTCGGCTGCCCTGCAGAATCAGGTTCTCGACATAGGCGCTGAGCGTGGCGTCGGCAGACGAATATACGAAAACCATCCCTTCATCGGCCCGCTCGACCACGATGTCGTCATTTGACGCGAGCCAATAGTGGTCATCGCCCTTGCCACCCTGCAGGGTATCGCCGAAGCCGCCGCCGATCAGTTGATCATCCCCGCCCAGGCCCTGCAACCGTTCCGCCTGGGTGGTGCCGCGCAACTCATCCGCGCCCGGCGTGCCCAGCAGAAGCGGCGAGGTGACGCCATCGGGGCTGGTGTAGAGTGCTGCGCTGGCCTCGTTGTTGCTGAGGTTGGTTTCCTGTCCCCCGGTCAGCAGGGTCAGGGTCGCCCGGATTTCTCGCCCCACGTGCGGTGCGGCGATGCTCTGGCCCGGTTCGGCGAAAAGCAGGACGGTCGCGCTCTCGCCTGGTGCCATGCGCGGCACGGCGAAGCCCGTCATCGGGACGCCATCGATCACCAGCTGCGCCTCCAGCTCCTGCTCGGTCAAGGCGCCGAACTCGCGCAGGGTGATCTCCAGGCTGTAGCGCCGGGCCTCGTTTTCGCCCAGGCCGGGAGCCTCCACCCAGCGCATCCCCCCGCCCGGTCCGGCAGGTCGGCTGCGGCGATGGCCAGGGCCTCGGGGACATAGATCCGGGCCTCCTGATAGGCTGATGCCATGGCGCGGACATGCAGGTTCCATTGGCCTTCGGGCAGGCCCAGCTCGCGCATGCTGAACTGCGCCCGGCCGTCCTGGCTGATGGTCACAGCGGCCAGGGTGCCGTCGAAGCCGCTGTCGTCGCTGTCGCGGTAGACCTCCAGGCGAATATTGCCGGCGTCGCTGCCATCGGCGGTTCTAGCCGCGAGGTCGAGCAGCCGCTCGCCATCCTGCTCGATGAATTGCGCGCTGAGTTGGAGCCTCTCCTGCTCTTCCATTGCCAGGAAACCGTTGGCTGTCGGCGCCTCGATCGCCCATCGGCCAGCGGCGGCGTCGCTGATGAAGATGCTGGCACCATGCCCGTCACGCAAAATGGTGATGCCATCCGTCGCATCGGCCTCTAACTCGTCAAGCGTGCGGGCGGCGCCCTCGGGGCCGATCAGGCGCAGGTTGGTGGTGTCGCCGGTGCTGCGCATGGCCAGATCCTGGCCTTCCCGCGCCTCCATCCCCTGGCGGCGGGTGCCGCCGGCATCCAGGGCATTCGGGCCCTCGGCGCTGCGCGAGGCGGCGCCATTGGCCAAAGGCTCCATGAATTCCGGCGCGTCGGTGAAATCATAGGCGCTGAAGCCCAGCGAGCCATCCATGCCCAGCCTTGCGCTGAGCTTGCCGTGGAAGCCCGCGATGCCGAGCTCTACCCCGCCCTCCAGATACTGGTCGGCATAATCGCCAAGCCGGCTGAAGTGTCCGATCATGGAGAAGGTGGCACTCGCCACATTCTCGAGCCCGGCGAGAGCCAGCACCCAGGCGATGTTGCTGGCCAATCCCAGGGTAATGCTGGCCTCCGTCCGCACTATACCATCGAGGCCGGCCGTGAGCTTGAGGTTGTTGACAAAGGCCGTCCCGGCGAGGGGCAGGCCAAAGCCCGTGATGGCGGTGGCGGTCAGGGTCTGCCTCGCGGCATCCACCTTCACGGTGGTCTGAACATCGATCAGCGAGCCGCCAAGCAGCGTGCCCAGGGTCAGGTGGCCGCCGCCCTCGAAGCCATTTGTGCCGATCTCGCCATTGATGGTGATCTGCCCAAGATCGACCACCTCCTCCAGGGCGCGCGGCAGCGGCATGTCTGGCAGAATGGAGATGTCGGCCTCGAAATTGGCCCGCGCCGCTGTTCCGCCTGGCGCCAGGCCATAGAGACCAAGTTTGGCGGCGGTGAGAAAAAACACCGGCGGCGCCAGCGGCAGGTCGAACAGCTCCGGCAGTTCCAGCACCAGCTCATCCAGCGTGAAATCCTCGGTCACGCCCACCCTCGCCTCGATGGCGGGCAGGCGAATGTCCCAGCCAAAGCCGATATCCAGCGCGACGCCGGTCCGCAGGTTGATCACATTGGGGTTGGACAGGTCCAGTGCGAGGGCTTCCAATGTGACGCGAAGCGGGTCCGCGCCCTCGGTGACAGCGAGGCGATATGAGCCGAGTGCCGAGAGACCGCCTTCAAGCCGCCCCGCGCCATTCTCCACGACAAAGCCGCCGCCCGCCGAGAAATTCAGCGCCAGGTTCACCCCCGGGGCGATGAAGTCGGGCAGCGTGACGACGGGAGTGAGGCGCAGCGTGTTCGCCGCCTCGCCATAGGCCAGCCTGACCTCACTGAGATCGGCGTTGAAGCGGCCGAACATGCGGCTGTTCGGCTGGTCCGCCACGCTGAACTCCGCAGCACCCGCGATGCCGGTGCGGGTGATCAGCATCTCTCCATCCGGCGCGTTGAAAGCGCCGCGCGTCAGCTGGAAGCCGCCGAGTTCGGCCGGCATATAGCCCTCGAAGCCGAAGAAGGCGCCATCCTTGGTCAGCATCATGTCGGTGATGTCGAGCGCCAGGCCCGCGATGTCTCGGCGGAAATCCGCCTCGATATTCGCGTCGGGGAAGTAGTTCACCGCGACCGGGAATTCGACGTAGCTGGTGATGCGGGCCAGCAGATGGGTCTCGCCGGTGGTGATGTTCTTGTCGAGCAACTGGCCCGACCCGATGATCATGTATCCGGTCTCGGCATCGAACTGCACGGTGACGCCGACGGTCTGCACGCCGCGCGTCTTGGGCTCCAGCTCGGCGTCGATGTGGTGGATGTCGAGGGCGATGGGGCTAATGAAGCTGCCATCCTCGGCCTCGCCCTCGATCAGCTCGCCCGTATTGGCGGGCTCGATGATGAGGGGGATGGTGCCCAGGCCATCGAGCAGGACACGCAGCTTCCAGTAGGAGCGTTCGTCGCCGAAGCCGCTGGAGAGGCGGGCCACCAGCACCTCGCCCGGCTCGGGGTCGAAGCTCAGCACCGCAGTGCGGATCATTTCGGGTGAGCCGGCATACACCGTACCGAGCTCGCGGCCATCAAAGCTGGCAATGTGTGACCAATAGACTTCCTCATCCGGCGCAAGCAGCGCGCCGTCGACAAGGTAGAGGGTAACGGCGTCGGGCCTGTTCTCGTTATTGGGCCTAACGAACTCGTCGGTCGCATCCAGGATGACGACAGCTTGCTGCGCGCTGTCGTTGGTCAGGGGAATGATGAAATTGCGGCTGGGAACGCCCTCGGCGCGAAACACTCGCATGCTGCTGTCTCCTTGCTGTGCGCAAACTCGATCACGGCGCGCGCCATCGCCATCCCGACTTCTGGGGATAGGGCCGGGCTGGGATGGGGGTGGGCTCAGACCAGCAATTCGACCCCGCAGGCCGCAGCCTGCTGGCGGTTCACGCTGAGGGCCGCTTCAGGCGGAGGGCCGGGTGGGGCGACCGGCTGCATGCCGGGCGGCACGGCCTCGCCGATTGAGGAAAAGAAGGCCTCATGCACCCGGCCCGGCCAGTTGAGGATCGGGTTGGACGCGACCGCATCGCCCGGGTTGCGGAAACGGTGCGCAGCGCTTTTGGGGATGCGGATATAGTCACCGGGGCCGACCGGGCGCTCAACGCCATCCACCATGAAGGCGAATTCCCCGGACAGGATACAGAAGGCCTCGTCATCGCCGGCGTGGCTGTTGGGCGGCGGCGGCGCGGGGGGCGGTGCGGCGTTCGGTGACCAGCAGAGGCGCGCCAGCCGAGGGGCGCTCGCGGAAGGTCAGCAGATTGCCGAACAGAGGATTGCTGGGCTCACTCATGGAGGATGCCGCGGCGAGCTGAATCCTTGCGCTGCGCGTGGATGTTATCCTGGATGCGCTGCTGCCGCCCGTCCCCTGACGATGCCGGATCGGCGCGCGGCATGTTCAACCAGGCACGATTCGCCCAAGACGCAGCAGCAATTCCCGCAGGTTGGCGACACCCGCCTTCGCCTGGATGGCACTGATTTGGCTGCGCACCGTCTCCTCCCCCACGCCACGGCGCCGGGCGACCTCCACGCCGCTGAGGCCGATCGCGAGCAGGGCCGCGACTTCCCCTTCGGCCCGGGACAGGCCCAGGGCCTCGCTGATCGCGCCCGGGCGGGGGGGCGGCGGAGCCAGATCGCGCAGCGTTACCAGCACTGCCTGCCGCGGCGCGGCATTCATGCCCATCGGTAGCAATTGGCGGGAGAGTGGCGTTACCTGCAGCAATAACGGCCCAGCGCCATCGGCTGGGTCCTCGCGCAATTGCCCGCCTGTGCCAGCATTCACGGCCGCGATCAGCGCCAGCAGGCGCGGGCGGTCCGCCAGGTCGGGCAGCGCCTGGCCAAAGCGACTTGCCGGCACGCCGCGCCGCGCGAGCAGCGCCGTGGCGGCTGGGTTGGCGTACAGCAGCCCGCCATCGGCGGCCACGATCAGGGCGGGCAGGGCCATGCTGCCCAATGCAACCGCCGGCAGCCGCTCCGCCGCGATTCGCTGGCCCAGCGCCAGCGCGCGGCCCAGTTGCAGCAGGACCAGGGCCAACCTCGCCTCATCGCCCTGGGTGAAATCGGCCTGGCGCTCGGGCCGGGTGACGAAGACCAGACCCGGTCCCCCGCCGATACTCGCTGCCCGTCCGTGCCACGAGCCCGTATGCGGGCGGCTAAACTCGTTCCAGAAGACGTGCCGCTTGAAATCCTGGCCCTGGGCCACCTCAATGCCGTTGACGACGCGGTCGCCAGCCCGGTAGGCGCCCTGGTTCAGGATATCGTGCCGGTGGTACTCGGCGAGATAGAGGCCTTGTGCCGCCTCCGGCACGCCGGTGACGCTGACCACCAGCGGCGGCCCGCCGGCGAAGGGCGGCGGCACCATGATGCCTGCAACATTTGCGGCAAAATGTTGCGCAAGCAGGTCTGTCGCTTGGCTCCAGTGCGTCGGGGCAAATGCCGCTTCGTAGAAGAGGCCGACCAAGTCGGCCAGTTGAGAATCACGGTCCATTCAGTCCATTTTCGAATGATGTTCGCCGCCCCGGCAAGAGGTTCATTCGCGATGTGGGCCGGTCGCGGCATCCGGAAGGGCCAGTTCAGGTATGCTCGATGTCCTGCACTCGTCAGTTCGGCATCAGAATTTGCTCCCCCGCACTCAAGGCACCCGTCGCTTCACCGCCTGAACCGACAGAGACGCGGCGGCGAGGTCGACCGCAGATGCACTCACGGTTCGCGCCATCACGCGTCGCCCCGCATCACCCGCCGCGCCCACACGCTGTCCCTACTGTTGGAGGACGGCGTGTCGCTGCGCGCGGCTGACATGCAGGGGGCCGATGAACTGATGCAACGGATTTATGCTGCCATGCCGCAGAAGCAGCGCGAGTTGATCGGCGAGCGGACAGGGGCGGCGCTCGCGGCGGCAAGAGCGCGCGGCAGGGTCCTTGGCGGCGACAGGGGCCACAGGCCCGCCGCTGGCCCCGACGCGGCGATGGCAGGCGCGGCTCGCTCGAATGCGGCAAGGCGGGCCGCCTACCGCCTCGCCCTGGAGGTAGAGGCCGAAAAGGCAGTCGGCGCTACCAGCGTTCCGGAGATCGCTCACGGCCTGAATCTACGCGGCGTGCCCACGCCTGCCGGCAGCGGCCGCTGGACCCATGCCACCATAGCACGGCTGACCAGGCGCGTCGCGTAACCAAGCGGCGCGTAGGAGGCCCGGCTCAGACATCGATGCCGTAGTCGGCGAGTTCCGGCAGCATGGCCTCGATCACGAAATCAACAAAAGCAACGGGGGCGTCGAGGAAGAACTCCCGATCCGAGTAGCTGCCTACCGACGCCTCCACCCCCTGGCCGTTTGCCCAGGCCGCGAGCTTCTCCAGATCAGATTGTGGCGTTTCGCTGAGAAAGGCAATCTGGGAGCGCCGTTTGTCGTCATCGCGATGCAGCGTGTCGCTGCGGCTGAGCTGAAGGTCCACGTTCGTGCCGGGCTGCCGCAGCCAGATCGAGCGCTCGGTCCTGCGGAGTTCAACAAAGCCGAGTTGCGCCTGCATCATGTTCGCCACCGTCTCGAAGTGCCGCGCATGCACGCGTTGGGCAACGTGGTTGAACAGCATGCTTGGGCCTCTCCGATCGATCCTGTGGAATTGCAGCCACAGGGCAAGGTGCCATTGGCTGTGCACGCTGACCATCTCTACTTGCAACCCGGCAAGGGCTCCCGCCCGCCCGTTGTTCACCACCCACCAACGACCGTTGGTCGGTGGTCAACAGATGCGCTTCAACGCGCCTGGCTACTCAACCTCGCTGACCTACCCGTCGATAAACGGCCGCGTTGCCCCATCGGGGTTGACGATCGTAATGCTGACCTTCGGCAGGGTATCATCCTTGCGGGACTTGCGGATGATGTCCTCGAGTTCCTCGTCGGTCATCTCCTCCGGCGATTTGTCTTCGAGCGCCAGCGCCGCCGGCTGCTTCTCCCGCCACCCCGCACGGGCCTTCATCCAGAAGATTGCGGCCGCAACGTTCTCGCCTTCCTGGTCGCTCTCGGCGCCGGGCCGGTGCGGACCCGGCTGGCGGCCCTGGGTTTGGGCCGGCCTAGGGCCAGGCCTTGCACGCCCGCGCGCTTCAACCATAGGCTCGGGCCGCCGGCTGGTTCGGAAAAGACATCTCGGTTGGATCATCATGTCGCCCACCCATGCTTCCCTCGCGTTGAACCTGGACGAGGGCCATGGCCCGGCGGGGCCCGCCGCATGATCGCCGCCATCGACGCCGTCGTCAGCTATGAATTCGCCGACCCGGAGCATGAGCGCCGCGGCTGGCAGGCCGGCTATCTGCGCGACAAGGTGGGCGCCGAGGCCGAGCGCATCGAGGGCCTGACCGCCCAGGCCTTCATCGGCAAGATGGACCGCGCCGATGTGCAGCACGCCTTCATCATCGCGGTGAAATCCGGCAGCGCGCTGAGCGCGATGAACCGCCGCGTGCCCTATGAGAAGGTCGCAGCCCTCTGCCAGGCGCACCCCAGCCGCTTCAGCGGCCTGGCCGGGGTGGACCCGACCGAGGGCATGCGCGGCCTGCGCGAGCTGGAGCGCGCGGTGAAGGAACTCGGCTTCATCGGCGCCCATCTCTACCCGCATTGGTTCGAGATGGCGCCCGACCATGCGCGCTACTACCCAATCTACGCCAAGTGTTGCGAACTCGGCATTCCAATCCAGATGCAGGTCGGCCATTGCCTGCGCTATTCGGATGAGCGGCCGCTGAAAAGCGTGGGCCGGCCGATCACGCTGGACACCATCGCCTGCGATTTCCCGGAGCTGAAAATCATCGGCATCCACACCGGCTGGCCGTGGACAGAGGAGATGATCGCGGTGGCCTACAAGCACCCCAATGTCTTCATCGGCACCGATGCCTATGCGCCGAAACACCTGGACGAAAAGCTGGTGCGGTACATGAACAGTTTCGGTCAGGACAAGGTGATCTTCGGCACCGGCTACCCGGTGCTGGACCTGGAGCGGGCACGCGTCGAATTCGAGGCGCTGGGCCTGCGGGAGGGTGCCAAGGCCAAGGTGCTGCGCGACAATGCGCTCAAGCTCTATGGGCTGAACTTGCCGGGCTGAGCGGCCCACACTATCGTTTGTCCGCGCGCCCCATGGCGCGCCCGGAGGTGCCCATGGGCGGCGGCATTTGCGATCTCACCGCGGCCGAGTTGGGGCGCGAGCTGGCGGCGAAGCGGCTTTCCGCCGTGGAACTCGCCCAGGCTTGCCTGGCCCGGACCGAGGCGTTGAACCCCCGGGTCAACGCCATCTGCACCCTCAACCCTCTGCTGCTAGAGGAGGCCCGGGCCTCCGACCAGCGCCGCAGCTCCGGCGCCACACGCGGCCCGCTGGACGGCGTGCCCTTCGTCGCCAAGGATAATCTCGACACGAAGGGCCTGCGCACGACTTTCGGCTCCCAGCTCATGGCCGATTATGTCCCGGCGGAGGACGCCATTTGCGTGGAACGGATGCGCGCGGCCGGCGCGGTGCTGCTGGGCAAGGCGAACACGCCCGAATTCGCGCATGACATCCGCACCGACAACCTGCTGTTCGGCGCCACCCGCAACCCGGTGGATTTGCGCCGCACGGCCGGCGGCTCCAGCGGCGGCACGGCGGCGGCGGTGGCCGCGGGGATGGTGCCGATCGGGCTGGGCACGGATCTCGGCGGTTCGATCCGCATTCCGGCTGCGATGTGCGGCTTGACCGGGCTGCGGCCGACGCCGGGGCGCGTGCCGGTCTATCCGACGGAATTCGGTTGGGATCTGATGGTCGAACACGTCCATGGTCCGATCGCGCGCAGCGCCGAGGATATGGGCCTGATGCTGGCCGCCATGGCCGGGCCGGATGAGCGCGACCCGAGCTCGCTGCCCGCCCCAGCCGCCGACTACGTCGCCGCCGGGCGGGCAGGTGCGGGCATGGCAGGCAAGCGCGTCGCTTGGTGCGCGGATTTCGGCGGCATGCTGCCACTCGACCCCGAGGTCGGCGCCCTGTGCCGCAGCGCGGCGTGGGGCCTGGCCGGCCTGGGCTGCGCGGTCGAGGAGGCCTGCTTCGATGCCTCCGACCTCACCGCCATCGTCGCCGGCACGCGGGGCCTGGGGATGGTCGGCCGCTACGCGCACCGGGTGGAGGCGGCTCGCGGCAAGATGACCGCGCACCTGCTGGGCCAGGTGGATGACGCGCTGAAGCTGGACCTGAAGACAGTCACTGAATCCGAACGCCTGCGCACCCGCTACTGGCACCGGGTGCGGGCGATGTTCGAGCGCTTCGACTACATCGCCACGCCCTGTATTGGTGCCCCCGCCTTCCTGCTGGATGAGCCGTTGCCGACCAGCATCGGCGGTCGGCCGGTGACGAAATACTACGACGCCTATCGCTACACCTACGCCTTCAGCGTGGTCGGCCTGCCGGTGGTCGCCGTGCCCTGCGGTTTCACGCGCGAGGGGTTGCCGGTGGGGCTGCAGATCGCCGCGCGAAGGCTGAATGACGAGGCCGCGCTGGAAATCGCCGCCGCCTTCCTCGCCGCCCACCCCGAATTCCTCGTCCGCCCGAGCGCGCTGCTGGAGGCCGCATGATCACCGCCCAGGACCACGCCGAAATCCACAATCTCTACGCCCTCTACAACCTCGCCAGCGACGCGGGCGACGCGCCGACCTATGCCGGCTGCTTCACCGAGGATGGCGCGCTGGAGGTGCAGCCGCGCGGCCTGGTGGTGCGCGGCCGGCCCGCGCTGGTGGCCTACAAGCATGCCGACAAGGCCGGGCGCGCCACGCTGTATCGCCGGCACTGGAATGCCAGCCTGCATCTGGAGCGGATCGACGCCGCGACCATTCGCGGCCGCGCCTATTACGCCGGCTACAATGGCGAGCCGGGCAGCTTGCCGGCGATGAGTTCCTGCGGCGTCTATGAGGACAGGCTGACCCGGGGCGCCGATGGCGTCTGGCGGTTCGCGCATCGCCTGCTCACCATCGATGGCCGGGCCGAGGAGTAAGGAGAACCAGATGCGGTCCATGACATTTCCCCGGCGGGCGCTTTTCCTGGCCTGCCCCTCGCTGGCCCTGGCGCAGGATGGCTTCCCCAGCCGCCCCATCCGCATGATCATTCCCAACCCGCCCGGCGGCAATTCGGACTTGCTGGGGCGCGGCTTCGCGCAGCATCTGGGCGCGGCATGGAACCAGACGGTGGTGCCGGACAACCGCGCCGGCGCCGGCGGCATCATCGGCGCCGAGGCGACGGTGCGTTCGGCGCCCGATGGCTACACCGTCTTCACCGGAAATTTCGGGCCCAATGCCGTCAACAAGGCGCTGTATGACCGGCTGCCCTATGACCCGGCCTCGGATTTCACCGCCATCTCGCAATTCATCGCCGTGCCCAATGTGCTGGTGCTGCACCCTGCGGTGCCGGCGCGCAGCGTGGCGGAGCTGATCGCCCTCGCTCGGGCGCGGCCGGGGGCGCTGGCCTATGCGTCCTCGGGCTCGGGGCAATCGCCGCATATCGCCGGCGCCTGGTTCGCCCGGCTGGCGGAGGTGGATATCACCCATGTGCCCTATCGCGGCACCGGCCCCTCCATGCAGGATCTGCTGGCGGGCAATGTGCAGATGATCTTCGAGAACATCTCCAACGCCATGCCGCATATCCGCGCCGGCACGCTGCGGGCCCTGGCGGTGACCAGCGCCCGGCGCTCCCCCGCCCTGCCCGACCTGCCGACGATCGCCGAGACGGCGGGGCTGGCAGGCTATGACGTCACCTCCTGGTTCGGACTGTTCGGGCCGGCCGGCCTGCCGCCCGCCATCGTCGCGCGCTACCACGCGGAGGTCGTGCGCTACCTGGAGACGCCGGCCACGCGGACCCTGCTGTCCAATCTCGGCGCCGAGGTCATCGGCAACACGCCGGCCGAATTCACGGCTTTCGTGCAGGCCGAGATCGCCAAATGGATGCGCGTCATCCCCCGGCTCGGGATCACGCTGTAGCATGAACCCCGCCATGGCCGCGGCCGGGCTGACGGTGGGGGCGCTGTTCTCCCATCAGGTGCGGATGGGGCCGGGGCGGGTCGCGCTGCAGCAGGACGGCCGGAACCTGACCTACGCCGCGCTGGAAGAGCGCCGCGACCGGCTCGCCCGCCACCTCGCCTCACGCGGGATAGGCCGGGGCGACCGGGTGGCGGTGTTGAGCGAAAACCGCCACGAATATGTCGAGCTGCAGCTGGCCTGCGCCAGGCTGGGCGCCATCACCGCCTGCCAGAACTGGCGGCTGGCCGAGGGCGAATTGCTGCATTGCCTGCGTCTCGTGGCGCCGGCGCTGGTCTGCGTCTCGCCCCGCCACGCGGCCTTGCTGGCCAGGCTGGACCATGGCATCGCCCAGATCCTGACCTTCGGTGAGGAGTACGAGGCGGCGCTGGCCCGCGCCGATGCCCGGCCCGCGCCCGACATGGCCGAGGCCGAGGACGGGCTTGTCATCCTCTACACCAGCGGCACCACGGGGCTGCCCAAGGGTGCCGTGATCAGCCACCGCGCCATGATCGCGCGCGCCATCATCACCCTGGTGGATGAGAGCACCTACCCGCAGCGCAGCTTCATCGCCTGGGGGCCGCTGTTCCACATGGGCTCGACGGACCAGGTCTTCGCCACGCTGATCCATGGCGGGAAGGCGATCATCGTCGACGGTTTCGACGCGCCGGCGCTGATGGAGATCATCGGCCGGGAATCCGTAGGCTGTTTCCCGATGCCCGGCATTGCCAGCCGGGTGCTGACCGCCATCCGCGATTCCGGCATCCGCCCCATGCCGGCCGGCATCATCGGCAGCATGGCCGATCTGGTGCCGCGCGCTGATATCGCCGAGCTGACCAGCCTGATGCAGGCGCCGTTCCGCAACACCTTCGGCTCGACCGAAACCGGCCCCGCGCCAGCGAGCCGGGGGCGCATCGCCATCGGCGCGATGCCCGAGCTTCTGTCCAAGACGCAAAGCTCCTATTGCCAACTTCGCCTGCTGGATGAGGAGGGGCGGGATGTGGCCGATGGCGAACCCGGCGAGGCGGTGCTGCGCACCCCCGCCCTGTTCAGCGGCTACTGGGCGGCGCCGGAAGCGACGGGGGAGGTTTTTCGTGGCGGCTGGTACCACATGGGCGACGTGTTCCGCCGCAACCCCGATGCGACACTCGACTTCATCGGCCGGCGCAAATACCTGATCAAGTCGGGCGGCGAGAACATCTTCCCCGCCGAAATCGAGCAGATCCTGCTGCTCGACCCGCGCATCGCCGACGCCGTGGTGGTGCGCCGCGCCGATGGGCGCTGGGGCGAGGTGCCGGTGGTCTTCGTCGTGCGCAGCGACCCAGCCCTGACGGCGGCGGAGATCCTCGGCGCCTGCCGTGGCCGGATCGCCGACTACAAGCTGCCCAAGGATGTTCGCTTCATCGAGGAGGCGGAGATGCCCAGAAGCGTGCAGGGCAAGCCCAAGCGGCACGAACTCGAGGCGATGCTGCAAGGCGAGACCGCGGGCTGATCTGCCCGCGGATGGACCCGCGCCCGGCCGGCGCGGCCCTTCAGTTGTTCTGCAGCGTGATCCCCGCCTCGCGCACCACCTCGGCCCAGGTCTCAGAATCATTGCGCAGGATCACCGCCAGCTCCGCCGCATCGGCAGGCCAGGCCACGGCGCCGCCGGCGGCGATGCGCGGCCGGATCTCGGGCTCGGCCAGCGCCGCCTCGTGGTCGTCGATGGTGATGGGCTGTTTCATCACAGCCTCCGGGTTCAGGCAGGCGGGACGCCAACTCACCTGCTGTCGCAAATAGAGCGAAGCACTCGGCAACGCGTTGCACCTGACCATCGGCCCCGGCAGGCCCTGCTGTCCTGCACGGCGTCGCTTGATGGCCATGGTTGGCTTCAGCCCTTCATCACGAAGGTAGGCGGTGGCCGCACCGGGCTGGTAGACCAGGGCACATGACCGCCACCCAGACCCTCGGCGCCTTCGTGGCCCGCCATGCCGCCCCCTCCGCCCCCCTGCTGCACGCTGCGCGGCGTGCGCTGCTCAACCATCTCGGCTGCGCCATGGGCGTGGCGCAGGACCCCATTGTGCGGGCCGCACTCACCGTCATGCAGCCCACCGCCGGTGCTCCCAGCGCCACCGTGATCGGCCAGGCCACGCGCACCGACCCAATGACCGCCGCCTTCGTCAACGCCATCGCCGCCAACCTGCTGGATTACGACGACACCCATCTGGCGACGGTGATCCACCCTGCCGCCCCCATCTTTCCGCCCCTGCTCGCGCTGGCCGAGCAGCGCGGCCTGTCCGGCACCGCCGCGCTGCATGCCTTCCTGCTCGGCGGTGAGGTCGCATGCCGCGTCGGCCTCGGCGTTTCGCCCGGGCATTACGACCGCGGCTGGCACATCACCGCCACCACCGGCGTGCTGGGCGCCGCCGCCGGCTGTGCGAGGCTGCTGGGGCTGGATACGGCGCGCACCGCCCATGCCATCGGCCTCGCCGCCAGCCTCGCGGGCAGCATTGTCGAGAACCTGCCAACGGCGGGAAAGAACCTCGGCGTCGGCAATGCGGCGCGGCACGGGCTGCAGGCGGCACTCTTCGCCGAGGCCGGCTGGCAGGCGGCACCCACCGCCATCGAGGGCAAGCTGGGCTGGGCGCGCGCCATGGGCGACACGCCGGACCTCGCGGCCATGCTGGACGGGTTGGGCGAACGCTGGGAGATCGCCCGCAACACCTTCAAGCCCTACCCCGCCGGCATCGTTTTCCACGCGGTGATCGACGCCGCGATCGCGATGCGCGACGCGGCGCCGCCGGACGCCATCACCGCCATCGAGGTCGCAGGTGACGGCCTGCTGCTGGCGCGTGGCGACCGCGTGGTGAGCAATGCGCGCGACGCGCGGGTGAGCATCCATCATTGCGCGGCGCTGGGCCTGGTGCGCGGCTCGGCGGGCGTTGCGGATTTCGAGGAGCCAGCGGTGGCCGACCAGGCACTCGCCGCCATCCGCGCGAAAGTGCAGGCGAAGCTCGACCCCTCCCTGCCGCGCGGCGCGGCGCGGGTGACGTTGACGCTCGCGGATGGCCGCAGCCTGACCCACACGGTGGAAACACCCCTCGGCAGCGAGGCCAATCCGCTGACAGACACCCAGCTGGAGGCCAAGTTCCTGGCCAATGCGCCGCAGGCCGAGGCGGCCATTGCGGCCATCTGGGGCGACGACATTCCCGCCTTCATGGCCGCGCTGCGCTGATCGACACCCTCCATTCCTTTCTTTCTGATAAAAATAGATGAGAGGTTTGGAGAGAATACCTTCTCTCCAATCTTGCTTTTTCTAATCCGGCGTCGCCCCGGAGGCCCTGACGATCGGCAACCAAAGCGCCAGCTGCGCATCCCAGAAACTGGCCAGCTCGGCGCCCGTGCCGCCCACCGGCTCCACCCCCACCTGCACCAGCCTCGCCCGCGTGGTCGGGCTGCGCACGGCGGCCATCGCCGCCGCCTCCAGCCTGGCCACCGCCGCGGCCGGCGTGTTCTGCGTGGCGAAAATGCCATGCCAATTGGTGGTCTCATAGCCGGGCAGCCCGGCCTCGGCCGCGGTCGGCACATCGGGCAGGGTGGCACTCCGGCGCGCCGAGGTCACCGCCAGTGCCCTGATATGCCCGGCCTCCAGCAGCCCAGGCCCGCCGCCGAGCGTGTCGACCATCATGTCCGCGTTGCCCGCAGCCAGATCCTGCAACGCGGGGCCCGAACCGCGATAGGGCACATGCAGCGCCTGCGCCCCGATCATCGTCATCAGCAGCTGCGCCGAGAGATGCGTGATCGTGCCATTGCCGGAGGAGGCGTAGGTGTATTTCCCAGGATTGGCCCGCAGCAGCGCGATCAACTCAGCGAGGTTGCGCGCGGGAAAGCGGCCATTCACCAGGATCACATTGGGCAGCACCCCCACCAGCGACACCGGCAGGAAGGCGCGGCGCACATCGAAGCTGAGGTTGCGATACAGCCCCGCATTGATCACCGCCGAGGAGAGCGTGTGGAAGACGAAGCTGTAGCCATCCGCTGGCGCCGCCAGCGCCGCCTCCGAGCCCAGCACGCCACCCGAGCCGCCGCGATTCTCCACCACCACCTGCTGGCCCAGCGCCTCGCCCATGCCTTGCGCCATCAGCCTGGCCACGACATCGGCAGCGCCGCCGGCGGCGAAGGGCACGATCATCCGCAGCGATCGGTTTGGGAAGGCCGCGGGCTGCGCCCAGGCGCCCCCCGCCAGCCATGGCGCCACCAACATGGCCTTCAGCACGGTCCGACGCATCATGCACTCCCTGTCTTTTCGCCGAAGGCTAGTCGTGCCAACGATGTCCGCAAAGGGGTGAGGAAACACCAATGCCAAGCGAGCCGGATGACGCGCTGCGCGCGCAGATCGCCGAGGAACTGCCCGAGGTCGCCGAGATCACCGATGCGGGCCTGCGCCAGGGCGTGATCGAGGCCTGGGCGCTTGCCCTCGCCCGCTCCTCCTATGCGGCGATCCGCGACATCCCGCCCAGCGGCAATCCGGGCTCCATGACGCTGAAGCAAGGCGACCAGACGCACCACATCCGGGGCGTCACGCGGCTGGCCATGCGCATGGGCCACGAGATGCAGGCCTGCCACCCCGAGATGGCGGTGAACCATGACATCGTGATCGCCGGGGGCCTCTGCCACGATGTGGGAAAGCCCTGGGAATTCGACCCGGAGAACCGCCGGCGATGGGAGGCCGACCCGCGCGGCACCGGCCTGCCCAGCATCCGCCACCCCGCCTATGGCGTGCATCTCTGCCTGCTCGCCGGCCTGCCGGAAGAAGTCGCGCATATTGCCGGCGCCCATAGCGGCGAGGGCGAGCTGCTGGTGCGCAGCCTGGAGGGCACGATCGTCCACCTCGCCGATATCGGCTACTGGACGCTGGCGCTGGCCGGCGGGCTGATCAAGCCCGAGACGGTCAGCAGCAAATACCGCCGCCCGCTGGTGATGTGATGCAGCGCAGAACCGCCCTGCTGGCCACGCCAGCCCTCCTTGCCCTGCCCGCGCGCGCCCAAGGCACCTGGCCCAGCCGGACGATCCGCCTGATCAGCCCCTTCCCGCCCGGCGGCACGACCGACATCCTGGCCCGGCAGATCGCGCCACCGCTCGCCACCGCACTCGGCCAATCCGTGGTGGTGGAAAACCGCAGCGGCGGCGCGGGCGCGGTGGGCGTGGTGGAGACGCTGCGGGCCGCACCCGATGGCCACACCATCTGCCTCACCATCAGCACCCTCGTCACCGGCGCCCTGTTGACGCGCCAGCCCTATCACCCCGTGAACGACGTCACGCCCATCCTGCACCTCGCCAATGTCGGCAACATCCTGGTGGTGAACAAGGCGCTGCCGATCCACAGCCTGGCCGAGCTGATCGCCTATGGCCGGGCCAATCCCGGGCGGCTGTCCTATGGCTCGCCCGGCATAGGCAGCTCGGTGCATATCGCCGGCGAGATGTTCAAGGCGGCGACGGGCATCGACATGGTGCATATCCCCTATCGCGGCGGCGGGCCGGCCTTGGCCGATCTGGTGGGCGGGCAATTGCAGCTGATGTTCGGCAATGCCAGCTCCACCCTGCCCTTCGTGCGTGCCGATACACTTCGCGCGCTCGCCGTCACCGCCGCCACCCGCCAGGCCTATCTGCCCGATCTGCCGACGGTGGCCGAGGCCGGGCTGCCCGGTTTCGAGATCGTCGAATGGTACGCCATGATCGGCCCGGCCGGCATCCCGCCCGCCATCGTCGAGCGGCTGAACCTCGCCATCATGGCCATTGTCGGCTCGCCCGAAAGCCGCGCCCGGCTGCTCGATCTCGGCGCCGAGGTGATTGGCGGCACGCCGGCGCAATTCGGCGACTACCTGAAGACCGAGCTGGACCGCATGACCACGCTGATCCGCACCGCCAATCTGCGGATGGAGTGAGCGATGCATGAGGATCTGAAGGGCCGCGTCGCCCTGGTCAGCGGCGCCAGCAAGGGTATCGGCCGCGCCATTGTCGAACGCCTGGTGGCCGAGGGCATGGATGTGCTGGGTGTGGCGCGCGGCGGCTGCGACGTGGCGGGTGCCGCGGGTTTTGCTGGCGATCTGCGCGACCCCGCCCTGCCCGCCGCCGCGGTGGCCGACACCATCGCCCGTTTCGGCCGTCTCGACCTGCTGGTGAACAGTGCGGGGGCCACGAAGCGCGGCGATTTCCTCACCCTCACCGACGAGGATTGGGCCGACAGCACCGCCGGCAAATTTTTGGCCGCCGTCCGCCTGACCCGCGCGGCCTGGCCGCATCTGCGGGCCAGCGTCGGCAACGTGGTGCATATCGCCGGCGCCGGCGGCAAAATCGCGAGTGCGGATTTCACCATCGGTGGCTCGATCAACGCGGCGCTGATGAACCTCACCAAATCGCTCGCCGATCGCGGCGTGCGCGACGGGGTGCGGGTGAACTGCATCAACCCCGGCAGCATCCGCACCGAGCGCCTGAGCAGCCGCATCGCGACCGTTATGGAGGAGCGCGGGCTTGACGAGCCCGCCGCTGCCACGGCGCTGGCAGAGGCCACCGGCGTCGCCCGCTTCGGCGAGCCCAGCGAGATCGCCAGCGTCGTCGCCTTCCTAGCCAGCGCCGAGGCCAGTTACATCCAAGGCGCTATCCTCGATGTCGATGGAGGCTGGATCAAGGCGGTATGACCCCCACCTACGAAGTCTACGCGCTGCGCTACGCCATGCGCGACGCGAAGCGCACCGAGCATTTCATCGGCGGCGACCCACACGACGCGCCGATGCCGATGGACTATTTCGTCTGGGCCGCGGTCGCCGGGGGAAAGGCCTGGATCATCGACACCGGCTTCACCGCCGAGGTCGCGGCGCGGCGCAAACGCACCTACCTCCGCTGCCCGATCGAGAGCCTGCCCCTGCTCGGTATTGACCCGGACACGGTCGAGGACGTGATCATCAGCCACCTGCATTATGACCATGTCGGCTGCTTCCACAAATTCGCGAAGGCCCGCTTCCACCTGCAGGAGGCGGAAATGCAATACGCCTGCGGCCACTTCATGAAGCATGCGCGTCTGCGGCATTCCTTCGAGGTCGAGGATGTCGCCGGCATCATCCGGATGAATTTCGCCGAGCGCGTGGCATGGCATGACGGCGATGCCGAACTCGCGCCGGGGCTCGCGATCCACGCCTGCGGCGGCCACAGCGCCGGGCTGCAATGCGTTACAGTCAACACCGAACGCGGCACCGTGGTGCTGGCCACCGACGTCACGCATTTCTACGAGAACCTGGAAAAGAACCGCCCCTTCACCACCGCCTTCCATGTCGGCGGCATGCTGGATGGCTTCGACCGGCTGCGCGCCCTGGCACCGAGCCCGCAACACATCATCCCGGGCCATGACCCGCTGGTGATGCAGCGCTACCCCGCCGTGCCTGGGCTGGAGGGCATTGCCGTGCAGCTGCACGTCCAACCCATTGGGTGACGCGCGCCCGGGCCGATGCCAGGATGACCGCCCCCAAGGAGGACAAGCGATGTCATTCTACCGCGGCATGACCTGCGACAATGTGACGCTGAAGGGCGATGGCGGCACCCCCATCACCGCCTATGTGGCCAAGCCCGCCGGCCCTGGCCCCTTCCCAGGCGTGGTGCTGATCCACCACCTGCCGGGCTGGAGCGAATTCTACATCGAGACGACACGCCGCTTTGCCCATCACGGCTACATGGCGATCTGCGCGAACCTTTATGAGCGCGCGGGCCCGGGCAACCCCGATGACGTCGCGGCCGCGGTGCGCGCCGGCGGCGGCATCCCCGATGCCCAGATGGTCGGCGACACCGCCGCCGCCGTGGCCTGGATGCGCGCGCAGCCCGAGCACAATGGCAAGGTCGGCCTCTTCGGCTCCTGTTCGGGTGGCCGTCACGCCGTGATTTATGCAAGCCAGCGCAGCGACGTGGACGCCTGCATCGATCTTTGGGGCGGCCGGGTGGTGATGGGGGCGGATGAGCTCAACGCCAAGACACCGGTCGCACCCATCGACATGACCAAGGACCTCAGCTGCCCCCTTCTCGGCATCTTCGGCAATGACGACCGCGCGCCCAGCCCCGAGCAGGTCGATCAGCACGAGGCCGCGCTGAAGGCCGCCGGAAAACCCCACGAATTCCACCGCTATGACGGCGCCGGCCACGGCTTCTTCTATTGGCACCGCCCGCTCTACCGCCCCGAGCAGACTGGGGATGGCTGGAACAAGGTCTGGGCCTTCTTCGGCCAGCACCTGGCGGCATAGCCATGTGCACCTCGATCATCGAGATCGCGCCCGCCGAGGGCATGGCCAAGCGGGGCGATGACTGGTTCCCGCTGGCCCAGGCGGTGGTGGCCTATGACCACGCCCGCCACGCGCCGCTGGGCGATGTCATCACGCTCGACTTCCTCAACACCGGCCTCGGCCCCGCCGCCCGCGCCGGGGTCGAGCTTAGCCTGGAATCCGCCCGCGCGTTCCGCGCCGCCCTCGACCGCGCCATTACCGCGGCCGAGTATGAGGAGTCGGAGATCCGGGGTCAGTCCTTGTAGTCCGGCTCCTTGCGGTCGAGGATCCGCTTCAGCGCGTCGAAATGCCATTCGGCATTGGAACGATCGCCATAGGTCGGCGCGGTACCGCGATAGGTGCTGATGGTGTGGTCCACCACCTCATCGGCCACGCGCTTCAGCGGCCGGTTGGTCCACATGGCATAGAGCTGCACCTGCGCCACGCGCTCCATGTAGTAGAGCCGGTCATAGGCCTCGGCCACGTTGCGGCCCACCGTGGCCACGCCGTGATTGGCCATGATCAGCACCGTCTTGTCGCCGATCACGCCGGCCAGGCGCTCGCCCTCGGCGGGGTCGAAGGCGGGGCCGGTATAGGTCGCGTCATAGGCGGTGCGCATCATGGTGCCGAGCTCGGTCTGGCCGATCGGCAGGATCTGCGGATCCTCCAGGCGCGCGAGCGCTGAGGTATAGGGCATGTGGGTGTGGAACACCGCCGCCGCGCCATCGAGCAGCCGATGGATCGGGGCGTGGATGCAATAGGCCGAACGTTCGACCATCCCGTCGCCCTCCAGGATCTCGCCATCATACCCCACCTCCATGAAGCAGGAGGCGGTCACCTCGCTCCAATGCAGGCCGAAGGGGATCTGGTAGTAGCGGTCATTGGTGCCGGGCACGCGCAGGGTGAAGTGGTTGAAGATTCCCTCGTTGAAGCCGTCGCGCACGGCCATGCGATGGGCGGCGGCCAGGTCCACGCGCGCCTGGCGGCGGGCATCGGCGAGGGTGATGTCGGGGGCGGCGTGGTTTTCGAGCGGCATGGGCGGCGTCCTTCTGCAGTGGCTGGATGGCGGTGGCTGTCGGGCAGGACTGCCCGACAGGCAGGCGGCCAGGCGCAGACACATCTGGGGGTCCGAACCCGAACGATAGGTGTTGCGCGATGCGCAGGACAAGAGGTTTGGTCAATCGGCGGCTATTCCAGTCAAGCTGAAAGCGCCGCTCCCGGCCTGGACGCGGGTGCGGCGCCTCCCCTGTGCAGCACCGATCAACGACCGTTGGTCGGTGTCGAACACATGTGACGTGACGGCTCAGCCGGAGGTTACGTCCACGCCCCTGCCTTTGCTGACGAGCCACGGCGCCTTTGCATTGATGGTCATGCGCGGGTCGTCATGGGGGATGTGGGCGGCTCGGCAGGGAAGGGGAGTTGCATGCAGTGCCCCGGAACCGCACCTCTTCCTGCGTTCACATGCGTTCACTCCGCGCGGCCTAGCCATTGCTGAGAGGATGATTCAGCGTTTTCGGCGATTCCGCCTCAACGCATCATGCTCTAGACCCGCAGCCAGGTCTCCGAAAAAGCCAGCATCGCCGTCGAGATATGCTGGCCTACGACCTCACGGGCGATGGGCGCGCCCGGCCGTACCACGCCGTTGACCGTGATCGTCGCAGTCTCGCAGCCTACGAACAGGCTCGGCATATGATGCTGTCCGGTGGCCGACTGCGCGGGTGCGAGCGCGAAGCAGAAGGGCTTGCCGAGCCCTTTCCAGTCCATTTCCACCTTCATGCCAACCGCCGTCACGGTCTCCCTGTAATCGGTAATGGCGTCGCCGCTTGGGGCAACACTCTCGATCGGGCGGTATTCCAGGTTTCGCAGGCCGGCCAGGCCCCGCCAGGCCCCAAAATGAGAAACGTAATCGCGAACCAGCCAGCGCGCGAGCGGCTCGTTATCGGTCAGGCAGACATTGCCTGAGCCCTCGGATTGCGGCGCTTGCAGCAGCACCAGCGCATGGCCACGCCCATGCGGCGAGAGCATGACCCGAAAGAAGGAGGCAAGGGTCGTGAAGGGGCCGGACGGATCCTCCTTGAGAGAGATGCCGGGATTTTCACCCGACCATTCGACTTGCCCGGGAAAGAGAATGGTCTCGGTCATATTTTTGCATCCACCCTGTGAAGCGCTGAGCTTGTGACGGCCGGGGGCGCGGATCAATGGCCGAGCAGAATTGGGACCGCGCGCGGCACTTCGTCGAAACCGCGCCGATTACCAGGCGCCGGCCCAGCCATCGCGCCGCGGGTCGGATGCGGCCATCCGAAAGCCGTTATCGAGGATGCGGATGGCCTCGACGCTGCATGGGCCTTCCAGGTCGCCCACGATCTGCACGGCATGCCCAAGCGCCCGCAGCTCCGCCGCCGCGCTGTCGCCGATACCGCGCTCCAGCGCCAGCATATCGGCGCCGCCATGCGGCCAGTTGGATTCCTGGCCAGGCTGGGAGGAAATCCAACCTGGGGCCTCCGGCGGCGCGGCATTATCGAGCGGGGTTGCCCCCGCTGCGCGAAAAACGGAAGTTGGCCCGTGAGAGAAACGCCGATGACAAACGGAGCGACGGACGCGGCTGCGATCCAAAGCATCGAGACCCGCCAGTCCTGGCTCATTGCCTGCGCCACGCTGGCCATGCTCTGCCTGGCCGCGGGCGCATCGATGACGGTCGTGATCGGCCTCGTTCCGATCTCGGAAACGCTGGGCTCTGGCCGTTCCCTGCCCTCGCTGGCCACCGCACTCGCCTATCTGGGAACAGGCGTGGGTGGGGTGCTGTGCGGCCTGCTCGCCGGCCGGTTCGGGCAGCGCGCGGTGGCCATCCTTGGCGGCGTCGCGATCTTCGCGGGGCTGGCGATTGCATCGCTGGGCGAGCCCTGGTCGCTGCTGGTGGGTATCGGCCTGGGGGTGGGGCTGTTCGGCAATGGGGCGCTGTTCCCGCCCATGCTCGCCTATGTCTCGCTCTGGTTCGACCGGCGCCGCGGGACGGCGCTGGCCCTGGTCTCGTCCGGCCAGTATGTCGCCGGCTTCGTCTGGCCCTCCGTGTTCGAGCGGACGATCGCCGCGTTTGGCTGGCAGCTCACCATGCTGGTCTATGGCGTGGTGGCGTCAGCCATTGTCGTGGCCCTTGCCGTCTTGGTGCTTCGGCCACCGCCAGTGGCATCGGGGGGGATGGGCGGCATCCGCGCGGTGCCCGGCGCAAAGGTTCTCGGGATGGCGCCCAACAAGGCGCTGGCCTTGCTCTCCGCCGCAAGCTTCCTGTGCTGCGTGCCGATGGCGATGCCGGCCGCGCATCTCGTCGCATTCTGTGGGGATCTCGGCATAGCGACGTCGCGAGGGGCGGCGATGCTCTCGGCTATGCTCCTGGCGGCGTTCCTGTCACGACAATTCTGGGGCTGGTTGTCGGACCGGATCGGTGGGCTATGGACGATCCTGATAGGTGGCCTGGCCCAGACGCTGGGCATGCTGGGCTTTCTTGCCACCCAGGATGAGGCGGGCCTGTTCTTTGCCGCGGCGGCCTATGGGCTGGGCTTCGCAGGGATCGTGCCGGCCTATGTGCTGGCCGTGCGCGAGTTGTTCCCGGCGATAGAGGTCACCTGGCGCGTGCCGGCGCTGCTTCTGTGCAGTCTGGCGGGCATGGCATTCGGGGCTTGGCTTGCCGGCGCGATCTACGACGGCGTGGGATTCTACGCGGCTGCCTGGTGGGCGGGGATCGTGTTCAACCTGGCGCAACTCGTTTTGGTGGGGTCGCTGCTGGCGCGCGTGCGGCGGCTTTCACCAAACACGGTAAAGCCTTAGCTGAGCGCTCGCGACGAGCGACGTCAGAGGCCGGCGGCTATCTTGGCCATGACGTTCGAGGTCGAAGCCGTCGCACTCTACCAGATCGCTGGTTCGTGCCGCCCTCAGCGCTCCGCGCCCAGTGCCCGGGGCGCTGACGAAGACCGGCGAACCACCAGTTCGATGGGCAACTGGACGAGGCGCTTGCTGGCCTCGCCCCTGAGGCGGGCGAGGATCAGGCCGGCCGCTTCAGCGCCGATTCGCGCCGTCGGAATGTGAACCGTGGTGAGCGCCGGGGAGAGATGCGCGGCCATCTCCAGGTTGTCGATGCCCACGACGGAAAGCTCGTCCGGCACGACCACGCCGCGCGACTGCGCTTCCACGAGGCAACCCACGGCCAATTGATCGATCCCGCAGATGATGGCGGTCGGCGGATCGGCCAGGGCGAGCAGCGCGGCGCAGCCGGTCCGGCCGCCGGCCAGCGTGAATTCCTGCTCGACCACGCGCCAATCGGGCAGGTCGAGGCCGCGCGCGGCCAGCGCCTCGCGAACACCCTCCACCCGCGCGCGCTGCCGGTCATTGTGGCGCATCACGCCGCACACCACGCCGAGGCGCCGATGGCCGAGGCCGATCAGATGCTCGGCCGCCAGGCGACCGGCGGCGTGATTGTCCACCACCACCGCGTCGAAGCGCGGGTCATCGCACCACGTCAGAATGACCGGTACGGACGCGGTTTCGAGCACCTCCCAAGCCTCGGGCGAGCGTTGGGCGCCGACCAGGATCACCCCATCCACGCCACGCGCCAGAAGACCGCGCAGCACGGAGAGCTCGGTCTCCGGCTGATAGTTTGAGGAAGCCACGAGAAGATGATGACCCGCATCGGTCAGCACCGCCTGCATGGCCTGCAGCGCGCGGGCGAAGATCGGGTTGTCGAGGGTGGGGACGATGGCGGCGACGCCGCTGCCCGGCAGGCTGCGGGCCGCATCCAGCGCATGCGGCCCGCCCAGCCGAAGTGCCGCCGCGCGCACCCGCGCAAGGGTGTCCGGGCTGACGATGTCGGGTTGAGCGAGGCTGCGGGAAGCGGTGGCGACGGAGACGCCGGCGGCGACGGCGATATCGGCGAGGCGAGGGCGAAGACGAGGCTTCATGGCGCATCCTCGGCGGCCATGAAAAAATTTTCAAGAACGATCTTGGCCAGAAGCGTTTTTTTGCTTTGACTCTAGGGAAAACGAATGAAAGCATCATGAAAATACAAACGGAGGATGATCCTTGGCGCGCAGGGCGGCACCCCGGCGAATTCCGCGCGCGGCCCTCGTTGGTGCAGCCACGATCATCGGCGTGCTGGCGCTCTGGTGGGTGGCGACGACGGGGCTGCGCCTGCTCAACCCGCTGCGCCTGCCGGCGCCCGTTGAGGTCTGGACGGCGCTGCGGCAAATTCTCGCCAGCGGCTATGCCGGCGCCACCCTCTGGCAGCATGCCGCGCACAGCCTCGGCCTCGTGGCGCGCGGCTTCGCCGTCGCCGTCATCACCGGCATTCCGCTCGGCCTGCTGATGGGCTGGAGCCGCCGGGCCGAAGCGCTGATCAACCCGATCTTCCTGCTGCTCCGCCCCATCCCGGCGCTGGCCTGGATTCCGCTCGCCATCGTTTGGTTCGGCCTGGGCGATACCGGCAAGGTCTTTGTCATCTGGCTGACGGCCTTCGTACCGGCCGTGATCAACGCCTTCTCCGGCGTGCGCAATGTGGACACCATCCTGATCGCCGCCGCGCGCACCCAGGGTGCCTCCACGGCGCAGGTGCTGCGCCATGTGGTGATCCCTGGCGCCATGCCGATGATCTTCACCGGGTTGCGCCTCTCGCTGCAGGCCTCCTGGACGACGCTGGTCGCGGCTGAGCTGGTGGGCGCCTTCTTCGGGCTTGGGCGCGTGCTGAACATCGCCGGGCAGGATATCTTTCCGGGCATGATCATCGTCGGCATGGCGGCGGTGGCCGTGTGTGGTGCCGCCACCACCTGGCTGCTGACGCTGCTCGAACGACGCGTACTGAATTGGCGGCAGGCGATCTGATGGCGAACCGCAATTTCCTCGGCCCCGCCGGCACGGTCCTCCACCCCGTGGAGTTCTGGCTGCTGACGCTGGCCGGCTTCGGGCTGTTCTTCGGCGGCTGGAGCCTGGTGGCCTGGTCGGGCTGGATGCCGCCCAATCTGCTGCCCTCGCCGCTTGCGGTGCGGGAGACGCTGGTGCGGCTCTGGAACAACCCCTTCGCCGGCCATGTCTATGCCGAGCACATGACCGCCAGCATCGGCCGCTTCCTGATGGGGTGGGCGATTGCGGTGGGCATCGGCATTCCGCTCGGCCTGCTGATGGGCTGGTACCGCATCCTCGACGAGATCATCACGCCACTCTTCGACAGCATCCGTTTCGTCGCACCCCTGGCCTGGGTGCCGCTGGCAGCACTCTGGTTCGGCACCGGGATTGGTGGGCCGCTGCTGATCATCTTCGTGGGCTCCTTCGCGCCCTGCCTGATCAGCGCCTATCGCGGCGCGCGGCTGGTCGAGCCGCGTCTGGTCGAGGCCGCGCAGATGATGGGCGCGAGCGGGCGGCAGGTGATTCAGCATGTGCTGGTGCCAGGTGCCATGCCCTCCATCATCTCCGGCCTGCGGGTTTCGGCGGGGCTGGGCTGGCAATCGCTGGTGGGGTCGGAGCTGATCGTGGTGGGGGCCGGGCTCGGCTATCTGATGGTGCAGGGACAGGGCAATCTTTCCACGAGCACCGTGATCGCGGGGATGATCGGTATCGGCGTGGTGGGCTTCGCGATTGATGTGGCGCTGCGCGGGGTTGAATCCTGGTTCAAGCGGCGCTGGGGGCAGGCATGAGCGAGATTGTATTCAAGGCTGTCACCAAGACCTTTCACCTGCCCAAAGGCGGCGATTTCCTGGCGATTGACACCACCGACCTGCGCATTGAGGAAAAGGAATTCGTCGCCATTGTTGGCCCCTCGGGCTGCGGCAAGACGACCCTGATGCGCATGGCCGCGGGGCTCGAATTCCCCAGCACCGGGAGTGTCGAGGTCGGGGCCAAGCCGGTGCGCGGGCCGGGGCCGGAACGCGCCGTGGTGTTCCAGCAATTCGCGCTGATGCCCTGGAAATCCGTGCGTGAAAACATCGGCTTCGGCCTGATGTGCAAGGGCATGCCCAAAGCCGAGGCTAATGCGGCCATCGCCCATTACGTCGAGCTGATGGGCCTCGCCGGCCATGAGGACAGCTTCCCGCACCAGCTCTCCGGCGGCATGCAGCAGCGTGTCGCCATTGCCCGCGCCTATGTGATGAACCCTGCAGCGCTGCTGATGGACGAGCCCTTCGGCGCGCTGGACGCTCAGACGCGCATCGTCATGCAGGAAGAGCTGGTGCGCCTGGCGCGCCGCAATCCACGCACCGTCATCTTCATCACCCATGCGGTGGATGAGGCGATCTACCTGGCCGACCGCGTGGTGGTGATGGGACGCAAGCCGGGCCGCATCATCGAGACGATTGATATCAAGCCACTGCGCGCCGAGGGCGCCTGGGAGGCGATGCCGATCGAGGAAGTGATGGACACGCCCGCTTTCACCCATATGCGCAGCCGCATCTGGAAACTTCTCAAGGCCCGCGAACAGGTCGCGGCCGACCACTGATTATCCGAAGGAGAGCTTCATGTTTCGCAGGACCTTCTCGACTGGCCTCATCGCCGCCGCCCTGGCGCTGGCTGCGCCGGTGGCTCCCCAGGCGCAGCCGCTCACGCGCCTCAACATCTCCATCCAGCCGGCGGACTTCTCAATGTTCCCGGTCTTTCTCGCCGGCGAGCAGGGCTGGTGGCGGCAGATGGGCATCGAGGCGAACATCTCCTTCTTCCCGGCCGGCCCGCCGCAGGTCGCCGCCGCCGCGGCCAATGCCTGGGATGTCGGTATCACCGGCTCGGCGCCCGCGGTGCTCGGCGCCTCGCGCTTCAACCTGCGCACGATCGGTATCTCCAATGACGAGAGCCAGACCAACATCCTGATGGTGCGCGCAGCGGACCTCGCCGGCATCCGCGCCAATCCGCAAAGCCTGCGCGGCCAGCGCGTGCTGATCACCGTGAACACCACGGTGGACTACGTGCTGCAGAATTGCCTGCGCACATTCAACCTGGCCCGCACTGATCTCCAGGTGGTGAACCTGGCGCAAGCGCAGATCCTCTCCGCCTTCTCGACCGGCGAGGGCCGCGTCGCGGGTCTCTGGGCGCCGAACATTTACACGGCCGAGGAGCGCATGGGCGCCGTGCCGCTGTGCAGTGGCAGCGACGCGGGAGCGACGGTGCCCTCCAACATCGTCGTGCGCGAGGAATTCCTGCGACAGAATCCCGAGATGGTCGCGCGCTTCCTCGCCACCGTGCTGCGGGGCATCGCCTGGACCAAGACCAATCGCGAGGCCGCGCTGCAATCCATGCAGCGCTTCTATGCCCAGGGCGGCGTCACGATCTCGGAAGCCGCCTTCCGCTCGGAGATTGATCGCCACCCGACCTTCGGGCTGGAGGAGCATCTGCGCCTAATGGACCGCAGCGCCGGCCCCTCGCAGGTCGATCGCTGGTTCGAGGGGCTCGCCGCCTTCCTGAACCAGGTGGGCACGGTGGCCAATCCGCCCGCACCCTCGGTCTACATCACCGATTCCGTGCTGCGTCGCATCGCCGCCGACCCGGCGCTGCGTGCCTTCGCGCTCAACCAATAGGCCGCAACGCCGCACCACCCCACAAACAAGGCCAGGAGAGAAAGATGTTCCGAAGGACCATGCTCGCGGCGAGCCTCGCGGCCGTAGCATTCGCCGCGCCCGCTGAGGCGCAGCAGACAACGCGGCTGAACATCTCGATGCAGCCGGCGCTCTATTCCATGCTGCCGCTGCACCTCGCCACCGAGCAGGGCTGGTGGCGGCAAATGGGCATCGAGCCCAATTTCTCCTCCTTCCCGGCGGGCCCGCCGCAGATCGCGGCGGCCGCGGCCGGCACCTGGGATGTGGGCATCACCGGCTCGGCGCCCGGCGTGCTGGGTGCGGCGCGCTTCAACATCCGCACCATCGCCATCTCGAATGATGAGAGTGCGACGAATGTGCTGATGGCGCGGCGCGACCAGGTCGAGGCGATCCGCGCCAATCCGGCCAGCCTGCGCGGCCAGCGCGTGCTGATCACCGTGAACACCACCGTGGATTATGTGCTGCAGAACTGCCTGAACCGCTGGAACATCGCGCGCAACGACCTCCAGGTGGTCAATCTCAGCCAGGCGCAGATCCTCTCGGCCTTTTCCACCGGCGAGGGTCGCCTCGCCGGCCTCTGGGCGCCCAACATCTATACCGCCGAGGAACGCATGAACGCCGTGCCGCTGTGCAGCGGCAGTGACGCCAATGCCATCGTGCCCGGCAACATCATCGTCCGCGACGAATTCCTGCGGGCGAATCCGGACATGGTGGCGCGCTACCTGGCGGTGATCCTGCGCGGCTTCGCCTTCATGAAGGCGAACCGGGAACAGACCATCCAGGCGATGGGCCGCTTCTACACCGCGGGCGGCGTCACGGTGAGCGAGGCGGCGCTGCGCGCCGAGATCGACCGCCGCCCGATCTTCGGACTGGAGGAACAGGTGCAACTGCTCTCGCGCGCCAATGGCCCGTCCCAGGCGGATCGCTGGTATGAAGGGCTGAGCGCCTTCCTCGCGCAGGTCGGCACGGTGCAGAACCCGCCGCCGCCCGCAGCCTACATCACGGATGACATTCTGCGCCGCATCGCGGGCGATGCCCGCCTGCGCGCCTTCGCGCTGAACCAGTAACCCGTATCCGGCGCGGGCTTCGGCCCGCGCCTCACTGTCAGGACACCGCAGATGGCCATTCACTATCTCAAGCGTGCCAGCCGTACCCCGGAGGACACCACCTCCGAGGCGCGCGGCGTGGTGGAGGCCATGCTGGCCGATATCGCCCAAGGGGGGAGGGAAGGCGGCGAGGCGGCCGTGCGTGCCCATGCCGCGCGGCTGGATGGCTGGACGGGCGAGATCATCGTGAGCGGCGAGGAGATTGACCGCCGCCTGGCTGGCCTTCCCGCAGGCATTCGCGAGGATATTGATTTTGCCGTGGACCGTGTGCGCCGCTTCGCGCTCGCGCAGCGCGCCAGCGTGCAGGATTTTTCAGTGGAGCTTTCGCCCGGTGTCACCGTCGGCCAGCGCCTGGTGCCGATGCAGGTGGCCGGCTGCTACGTGCCCGCCGGGCGCTACGCGCATATCGCCTCGGCCTACATGTCCGTCGCCACGGCCAAGGCGGCCGGGGTGGGCACGGTGATCGCCTGCTCCGGCCCGCGTGGGCCTGAGGGCGTGCACCCGCTGGTGCTCTATGCCCTTCGCGCGGCTGGCGCCGATATCGTCATGACGCTCGGCGGTGTGCAGGCCATCGCGGCCATGGCGCATGGGCTGTTCACCGGAAAGCCCGCGGATATCGTGGTGGGGCCGGGCAATAAATTCGTGGCTGAGGCGAAGCGGCAGCTCTACGGCCGCGTCGGCATCGATGTCTTCGCCGGGCCTTCGGAAGTGGCCGTCATCGCCGATGCCCAGGCCGATGCCGAGATCGTCGCCGTGGACCTCGTGGCGCAGATGGAGCATGGCCATGAAAGCCCAGGCTGGCTCATCAGCACGGACCATGCACTGGCCGAGGAGGTCATGGCCCGCGTACCCGCGCTGATCGAGGCGCTGCCGCCCACCGCGCGCGATGCCAGCGCCGCCGCCTGGCGCGATTTCGGCGAGGTGGTGGTGTGCGACACGCGGGAGGAGGCGGTGCAGGTCTCCGACGCCTATTGTTGCGAGCACCTCCAGGTGCAGACGAACGACAATGACTGGTGGCTGGAAAACCTCTCCAATTACGGCTCTCTCTTCCTCGGCCAGGAAACCACGGTCGCTTATGGCGACAAGGCAAGCGGACCCAACCACATCCTGCCGACCAAGGCGGCAGGGCGCTATTCGGCGGGGCTTTCGGTCCATAAGTTTCTCAAGCCGCTCTCGTGGCAGACGATGACGCGCGAGGGCTCACGGGATGTGGCACTCGCCACCGCGCGCATCTCCCGCGCGGAGGGGATGGAGGCGCATGCGCGTTCGGCCGATATCCGCCTTGCGCGGTATTTCCCGGGCGTGAATTTTGACCTGGGCGAGCCGGTGAAGAGCTGATGCCGCGCCTGGACCGCGACCTCTCCTCGCCACCGCCGATCCCCGAGGCCGGCATCGCGGCCGTGGAGGGCGTGCTGCGCGCGGGCTGGCTGCACCGCTATGGCGAGACCATGGGCGATAGCTCCGAGGCCTCGCTGCTGGAGGCCGAATTCGCAGCACTCCTCGGCACGCGCTATGCGGTCGCGGTGAATTCCTGCGGGAGCTCGATGTTCCTGGCCCTGCTGTGCACCGGCGTGAAGCCCGGCGACCGCGTGCTGATGAACGCCTTCACCCTCGCCCCCGTGCCCGGCGCCGTGGCACATGCGGGGGCCGAGCATGTGCTGGTGGAGGTCACACCCGATCTGGTGATTGACCTGGAGGATCTGGCGCAAAAGGCCGAGGCCTCTGGCGCGCGCCACCTGCTGCTGTCGCATATGCGCGGCCATATCGCGGACATGCCGCGGCTGATGGCGCTGTGCGATCGGCTGGGCCTCACCGTGATCGAGGATTGCGCGCACACCATGGGTGCCAATTGGGCCGGCCGCCCCACCGGGACCTTTGGCCGCGTCGGCTGCTTCAGCCTGCAGGCCTACAAGCACGTCAATGCCGGCGAGGGCGGGCTGCTCGCCACCGACGACCCCGATGTGGCGGCGCGCGCCATTCTGCATTCGGGCAGCTACATGCTGTATGGCCAGCATCGCGCCCGGCCAGAGGAGGATGTCTTCGCCCGCTGGCGCGACGTCACGCCCAATTTCTCGCTGCGCATGTCCAACCTCGTCGCCGCTGCCGCGCGCCCGCAATTGGCCCTGCTGGCCGAGCGCGCGCGCCTCTGGAATGACCGCTATGGCCGCCTGGCCGTGACACTCGCGAAGCTGCCCGGCCTTCGCCTGCCGCATCGCCCGCAGGAGGAGGAATTCGTGCAATCCTCCATCCAATTCGCCGTCAGCGGGCTGGATGATGCGGGCTTCGCCGGCTTCCTCGACGCCTGCCGCGCGCGTGGGGTCTATCTCAAATGGTTCGGCGCGAAGCAGGCCCAGGGCTACACCAGCGTTTCCGCGCAATGGGGTTTTCTCCGCGATCCGCACACGCCGCCCGTCACGGCCGAGGTGCTGGAGCGCTTGTGCGACATGCGCATCCCACTCACCCTCACCGAGGGCGAATGCGGCGTGATCACCAGCATCATCGCCGAGGAACTCGCCGCGGCAAGAAAGGCTTGAGCATGTTCGACGCGCTGATCATGGGAGGCGATATCCTGGACGGCACGGGCGCGCCCCCCTACCGCGCGGATCTCGGCGTCAAGAATGGCCGCATTGCCGCCATCGGCCTCGATCTCGGCGAGGCGGCGCAGCGGCTCGACGCCACGGGCTGCGTGGTGGCGCCTGGCTTCATCGACATCCATACCCATAGCGACTTCGTCCTGCTGGTCGATGGCCGCGCGGACAGCCAGGTTTGCCAGGGAGTCACCCTCGAAGTGATCGGCCAATGCGGCTTCTCCTGCGCGCCCTTCACCGGCGACATGGCGCCGAGCCAGCTCATCGGCTTCCATGATGCGGGGGTGGAGGTGAGCTGGCGCAGCTTCGGCGACTATCTGGAGCGGCTGGATGGCCAGTCGCTTGGCGTGAATGTCGCGGCCATGGTGGGCCATGGCGCGATTCGCCAGGCGATCAAATGCGACAGCGTCTCCCCCACCACGCCCGACGAACTTCGCGCGATGGTGCGGCTGGCGGACCAGGCCTTCGAGGCCGGGGCCATCGGCTTTTCCACCGGGCTCGAATACTTCCCGGGCAATATCGCGCCGATGGAGGAGGTGGTGGAACTGTGCCAGGCCTGCGCCCGGCATGGCCGCCTCTACGCCACCCATGTGCGCAACCGCGATGTGCATTACGACCTCGGCTTCACCGAGGCGGTGGCCACCGCACGGCAATCGGGTGCGCGGCTGCAGATCTCCCACATCCAGCCGAAATACGGCGCACCCAGGCGCGCCATGGCGCATACGCTGGAATTGCTGGATCGCGCGCGGCGCGAGGATGTGGACGTGGCCTTCGACATCATCCCGCATGACTGGAGCCACACCTCCGTCGTCTCCTCGCTGCCGGCCTGGGCACGGGCAGGTGGACCGCCCGGTCTGCTCGCCCGCCTGCGTGACCCCGCGCAGCGCGACGCGATGAAGCACAATCCCCGGCCGATGTGGCGCCTCGTCGCCGAGCGTCGCTTCGATGACATCCTGCTGCTGCGCTCGGAGGCGCATCCGGAGCTGGTCGGCCTGTCCTTCAGCGAGATCGGCCGGCGCCGCAACACCGAGCCGATGGATGCGGCGCTCGATCTCCTGGAGGCCGAGGGCGAGGCGCTGAACAACGTCATGTGGACCTCGCGCGGGTTCGACGATGCCGATGTGCGGCTCTGCCTGGAACAGGCCGAATGCGCCGTCATGTCCGACACCAAGGCGCTGACGCCGCGCGGCCCGCTGGCCGAGACCATCGGCTCGCTCAGCGGCTATGGCTGGGTGGCGCGGCTGCTGGGCCATTATGTGCGCGATGAGGGTGTGCTCAGCCTGCCCGAGGCGGTGCGGCGCATCACCTCGCTGCCCGCCGAGCGCCTGGGGCTGCGCGATCGCGGCCGGCTGCATGCGGGCGCGGTGGCCGACATCACCGTCTTCGATCCGCGCCGCGTGCGGGATGTGAGCAGCGTGCGCGAGCCGCGCCGCCACCCCGAGGGTTTCGAGCATGTCCTGCTCGGCGGCGTCTGCACCCTGCGCGATGGGCAGCGCACGGAGGCCAATCCCGGCCAGGTCATTCGCGCCACGTCAGGACAATAGCCGCCATGCCGAAAGCCAGTCGCCGCGCCCTCCTTGCCGCCGCGGGTGCCATGGGCGCCCTGCCTGCCCTGGCGCAGGCGCCGGCGGGGCCCATGCTCACCATCGCCGTCGGCGCGCCGGTCACCTCCATGGACCCGCACTTCTTCAACGCCTCCTTCAACAGCGCCATCGCCTCGCACATCTTCGACCGCCTGACCGAGCGCAGCGCGGAGGCGCGCATGGTGCCGGGCCTGGCCGAGAGCTGGCGTCTGGTCGCCGAGACGGTGTGGGAGTTCAAGCTGCGCGCGGGGGTGCAATGGCATGATGGCCAACCCTTCACCGCCGATGATGTGGCCTTCACCATTGAGCGCGCGCCGAATGTGCCCAACAGCCCAGGCGGCTTCGGCGTTTTCCTGCGCGCCATCACCCGCGTCGAAATCCTGGACCCGCTGACCATTCGGCTGCATTCCGCACGGCCCCACCCCGCCATGCCGAGCGATCTGGGCTTCATCCCCATCATCGCCCGGCACGCGGCCAGCGGTGCCGCGACGGAGGATTTCAACGCCGGCCGCGCCACCATCGGCACCGGGCCCTATCGCTTCGTCTCCTTCCGCGCCGGAGACCGCATCGAACTCACGCGCAACGAGGCCTATTGGCGCGGCCCGCAGCCCTGGGCGCGGGTCAGCTATCGCATGATCACAAATGACAGCGCGCGTCTCGCCGCCGTGCTCGCGGGGGATGTGGATGTGATTGACCAGGTGCCCTCGCCGGACCTGGCGCGGCTGCGGCGCGACGGGCGCGTCGCCATCGCCGAGGTGCCGAGCCTGCGCCTGATTTTTCTCGCACCCGATTTCTCCCGGCGCGACAATCCGGTCTTCGTGGCCGACATTGAGGGGCGCCCGCTGCCCATCAACCCCCTGCAGGACCTGCGCGTCCGCCGCGCGCTCTCCATCGCCATCGACCGTGAGGCGCTGGCCTCGCGCGTCATGGAGGGCACAGCGCGGCCGGCCGGGCAATGGCTGCCGCCCGGTACCTTCTCCCACAATCCCGAGGTTCCGCCCCCGCCGCATGACCCGGAGGGCGCGCGCCGCCTGTTGGCCGAGGCCGGCTTTCCGGCCGGCTTTCGCCTGACGCTGCACACCCCCAACGACCGCTACCCGAATGACAGCCGCACCTGCCAGGCCGTGGCGCAGATGTGGACGCGCGTGGGGGTGCGAACCGAGGTGGTGGCGCTGCCCTGGGCCGCCTATCCGGCCCGCGCCGCACGGCAGGAATTCGCCATGCACCTGATCGGCTGGGGCTCCTCGGCCGCGGATTCCTTCGGCGCTTTGATGAATGTCGTCGGCAGTTTCGACCGTGAGCGCCGGTTCGGCGCGGTCAATCACCACCGCTACTCCAACCCGGCGATGGACGCGCTGGTGGAGCGCGCGCTGGTGACGACGGATGACGCCGCGCGCGAGGCGATGCTGCGCGACGCGGTCCGCATGGCGGCGGATGATGTGGGCGTGATCCCGCTCTACAATCTGGTCAATGTCTGGGCCGCCAGGCCCGGCCTGCGGATCGATGCGCGCATGGATGAACGCACCCTGGCCATGGGCGTGCGGCCGGCATGAACCGCCTGGCGCCCCTGTTCTCGCTGGAGGGGCGAACCGCCTTCGTCACCGGCGGCAATTCCGGCATCGGCCTCGCCATTGCCCGCGCGCTCGGACTCGCGGGGGCGCGGCTCATCCTCTCGGCCCGGCGCGAGGCGGCGCTGGCGCAAGCGGTGGCCGAACTCGCGGCCGAGGGCATCGCGGCGGAGGCGCTGCCGCTGGATCTGGCACAATCCGATTTCAGCGCGCTCACGGCCGCGCCCGATATCCTGGTGAATGCGGCCGGCGTGAATCTACGCCAACCCTTCGCCGAGGTGACGGCCGCGGGTTTCGACCTGCATATGGCGCTGCATCTGCGCGCGCCCTTCCTGCTGACGCAGCGTTTCGCGCCCGCCATGGCGGCGCGCGGCTGGGGCCGCATTCTCAATATCGGCTCGCTGCAATCCTTCCGCGCCTTTCCGGACAGCGCGCCCTATGGCGCGGGCAAGGGCGGCATCGCGCAGCTCACCCGCGCCACGGCCGAGGCCTGGTCACGCAAGGGCATCACCTGCAACGCCATCGCGCCGGGCTTCTTTCCGACGCCGCTGACCGCGCCCGTCTTCAACGATACGGCACGCGCCGCGATGCTCGCCGAGCGCACCTGCATCGGCCGCAACGGCCGGCTCGATGATCTCCACGGCGCCGCGGTGTTCCTGTGCTCGGAAGCCAGCGCCTATGTGACCGGCCAGGTCTTGGCCGTGGATGGAGGATTCCTCGCCAAATGAAAGCTCTGGTCCAGACGGCCCCCAACATGCTGGTCTATCGCGACGAGCCGCAGCCAGAGCCACGCGCGGGCGAGGCGCTGGTTCGGGTCGAGGCGGTGGGGATTTGCGGCTCCGACATGCACGCCATCCATGGCCATGATGCGCGCCGCCCCACGCCGATCATCCTGGGTCACGAAGCGGCGGGGCGGGTGCTGGACGGGCCGCTGGCGGGAAGCCGCGTGGCGGTCAATCCGCTCTGGGTGCCGCTGGATTGCCCCTTCTCGCAGGAGGGCCGGCCGCATCTCTCGCCGCGCCGGGAGATTCTGTCGATGCCGCCGCGCCCCGGCGCCTTTGCCGAATGGGTGCGGGCACCGCTGGACAACCTCGTGGTCATCCCCGAGGCGATGCCGGCGCAGGAGGCCGCATTGGCCGAGCCCATCGCCGTCGCCTACCACGCCGTGCATCACGGCGCGCGTCTCCTGGCGCGCCCCCTGCCTGGCCTGCGCTGCATGGTGCTGGGTGGCGGCGCCATCGGCCTCGCCTGCGCGCTCGTGCTGCGCCAGGCGGGCGCGGGCGAGGTCTGGCTCATCGAGCCCAATGCGGCCCGGCGCGAGACGGCGATGCGCGCAGGCATCATGCTCGCCCGCGCGCCGGAGGAAGGGCCGGAGGATGGCAGCGCCGATTTGATCCTGGATGCGGTGGGCAGCGCGGCCACGCGCGCCGCATCCTGCCGGATCGCGCGCCCCGGCGGCGTCATCGTGCATGCCGGGCTGCTGCCCGGCGCCGAGGGCCTCGATGTGCGGCGGCTGACGCTGCAGGAGATCACCTTCACTGGCACCTATTGCTACACGGCGGAGGAATTCCGCGCGGTGGTCCGCCTGCTGATCGGCGGCCGCTTCGGCGCGCTGGAGTGGCTGGAGGCGCGCGCCCTCGCCGATGGCGCCCAGGCGGTGGCGGATATTGACGCCGGGCGCGTGGCCGCCGCCAAGATCATCCTCATCCCATGACCGATCCGGAGCGCCTCATGCGCAAGCCCAACATCATCCTCATCATGGCCGATCAGCTGACCGCCGGCGCCTTGCCGGCCTATGGCAATACCGTCGCTAAGACGCCGCATATCAATGCGCTGGCCGCGCGCGGCACGGTCTTCGGCAATACCTATTGCAACTTCCCGATCTGCGCGCCGTCGCGCGCCTCCATGCTGACCGGCCAGCGCGCGACCAGCATCGGCGCCTTCGACAACGGCGCCGATTTCCCTTCCTCCACGCCCACGTTGATGCATCACCTCCGGCTCGAGGGGTATCGCACCATCCTCGCCGGCAAGATGCATTTCGTGGGGCCGGACCAGCTGCATGGCTATGAGGAGCGGATCACGACGGACATCTACCCCTCGGACTTCACCTGGACGCCGGATTGGCAATCCGATCCGCCGGCCTCCGGCGCGCGGATGAGCCTGCTTGGCGTGGTGGAGGCCGGGCTCTGCACGCGCAGCCTGCAACTCGATTTCGACGAGGAGGTCGCCTACGCCGCCGAGCGCAAGCTCTATGACCTGGCGCGCGACGAGGACAAGCGGCCCTTCTTCATGACCGTCTCCTTCACCCATCCGCACAATCCCTTCGTCACCACGCAGGAATACTGGGACCGCTACGACCCGGCGGAGATCGACATGCCGGCGGTGGGGCCCATCCCCTATGACGAGCAGGATGGCCGCAGCCAGCGCCATTACCTGCTGACGCGCTGCGACGAGCACGACATCACGCATGACAGGCTGCGTGACGCCCGCCACGCCTATTACGGCATGACCAGCTACATCGATGACAAGCTGGGCCAGCTGGTCGCCACGCTGAAGGCCGCGGGGCTCGATGAGAACACCATCATCATCTTCACCTCGGACCATGGCGAGATGCTCGGTGAGCGCGGCATGTGGTTCAAGATGTGCCTCTTTGAGGGTGCCGTGCGCGTCCCCCTCATCATCGCAGGGCCCGGCTGGCCCGAGGGTGCCGCGCGCGCGGAAAACACCTCGCTGCTCGACCTCGCGCCGACCATCCTGGGCCAGGCCACGGAGGCGCCAGGCCCGACGGCTTTCGAGGGGCGGGACCTGTTGCCGCTCGCCAAGGGCGGGGCGGTGGATTGGCCCCTGGATGTCCTCTGCGAATACACCGCCGAAGGCTGCGACGAGCCTTGGCTGATGCTGCGGCGCGGTTCGCGCAAGATGATCTGGAGCGAGACGCATGGTTCGCAGCTCTTCGACCTCGCGACCGATCCGCAGGAGGCGCGCGACCTCGCCGCGTTGCCCGAGCATGCCGAGGAGGTCGCCACCATGGTCGCCGCCATCCGCACGCATTGGGATGTCCAGGGCATCAACCGCGCCGCCTGCGAGAGCCAGAAGCGCCGCCAGATGCTGCGCACGGCGCTGTCGCAGGGCCAGCGCCCGCCCTGGGACTGGCAGCCGCCGCAGGACGCCGCGAAGCAATATGTGCGCAGCGGCGATAGCCCCACCCTGACCAAGATCCGTTCTCGATTGCCCTACCGGGCGCCCGTGCCGAAGGACCATCCCCGCAAGGAAGAGGACAAGACATGACCGTGCAAAGACGTGGGCTGATGCTCGCCGCAGCGGCCATCGCCACCTCTGGGGGGGCGGGAGCGCAGACGCTGCAGAACCGTCCCGTCCGGCTGGTGGTGCCCTTCCCGCCGGGGGGCGTGGTGGATGTGATCGCGCGCGTGCTCACCGCACCGCTCTCCGCGGCCTTGGGCCAGACCGTCGTGGTGGAGACGCGCCCCGGCGCCGGCGCGACCATCGGTGCCGCCGCCGTCGCCACCGCCGCGCCGGATGGCCACACCATCCTCTTCACCTCGGCGGCGCTGGCCTCCGCCCCGGCGGTGATGCCGCAATTGAGCTATGACGCAATCCGCGACCTCGCGCCGCTCAGCCTGCTGGGCGATGTGCCGCTGGTGCTCACCGCCTCGCTGCAAACCGGCATCACGGACATGGCAGCACTTCTGGCGGCGGCGCGTGCGCGCCCGGGGGCGATCACCTATGCCACGCCCGGCAATGGCACGCCCATCCATCTGGCGATGGAACTGCTCCAGCGCGAGGCGCGGATCAGCCTGGTGCACGTGCCCTATCGCGGCTCACCGGTGGCGGATCTCCTGGCGGGCCGGGTGGATCTGCATCTGGACAGCGCACCGGGCGCCGTCTCCCGCGGGCGGCAAGGCCAGGTGAAACTGCTTGGCATCTCCACGCCGCGGCGCCTTGCCTCGCTGCCGGAATTGCCGGCTATCGCCGAGGCCGTGCCGGGCTATGACGCGACCACGTGGTTCGCCTTCTTCGCCCCCGCCCGCGTGCCGGCGCCGATCCTGGCCCTGCTGAGCGAGGCGCTGGTCAGCGTCACCTCGCGCCCGGCGCTGCGCGCGGCGCTGGCGGAACAGGGGGTGGAGATCCAGGCGACGGGCCCCGAGGTGCTGGGCCGTCTGCTGCAGTCCGATACGGAGCGCTGGGGGGCCATCGCCCGGTCGGTGGGGGCGCGGCTGGACTGACCGGCCAGGCCGCGGGCGTGACAGCGGGTGGAGTAGACGCTCACTGCTGCTCGTTGTTCCGTTACCAGCCCCTGCATGCGCAACGCCACGGCGCATGCCGGACAAACCCAAAGCCGCATCGTGCCGGCCTAGCAGGCTGCGGGCTTTGTGCTGGATGCGCCGGAACTGGCGCTGCAGGAGAGGCGGCCGCTGCATGGGGGCGGCCTGATCCATCACAGCGACCGCGGGCGCCAACACGTGTCCATTCGCTACACCGAGCGGCTGGCTGAAGCGGGCATCGAGCCCTCGGTCGGCAGCCTCGGCGACAGCTATGACAACGCCGTCGCCGAGACCATCATCGGGCTCTTCAAGGCCGAGGTCATCCATCGGCGTGGGCCATGGAAGAACTTCGACGCCGTCGAGTTTGCGACCCTGGAATGGGTGGACTGGTTCAACCATCGGAGGATCCTGGAGCCGATCGGGAATATCCCGCCTGTCGAGGCCGAAGCCCTATACGATGCCGCGCAGGAACAGCCAGCACTGGCCGCGTGACTCAAACCAAACGGCCTCCGGCACATCCGGGGCGGTTCACCTTCGTTCACGCGGCCAGCGCACAGGACCCACCGCGCGGCGCGACGACGCTGCCGGTCCCGGGCAACCGCGCAGACGCTGCCGATGGTTTCTGCGCGATGGGCGACTGGGGTCAAAGCTGTGAATGGCAACCGCCAAGGCCATTCATCCCGGGCAAATGGAGACGCCTTCCCCGGTTCTCATGATGTAATGCATATCCGATTGATATTTGACGAATAACGGCTTGCGATCCTTTCATTTTGTGTGCGTAATCCTCTCAAGCTTGTGAGGTTTGCAATTCGGGCGTTCGACCTGTGGCGACGTGCCTGCTCTTCCGGCCTCTGATCAATCTCCCGTTCTGGCTTCCTCACACAATCGCAGAGGGATGAGACAGCCATGTTGCCCACCATCATCACGCCGGCCGACGGTGCCGTCCAAGATAATTTCGGGTACTCCGTCTCGCTGAGCTGGGATGGCCGCGTAGCCGCCATCGGCGGGCCGATTGATAGCGCCAGCCAACTCTATGAAGGCTCGGCCCGTGTGTTCAACTGGAACGGGACGAGCTGGAACCAGACAGCAAATCCCCTTCTGGCAGCTTCCCCACACCCCCATGCCTCTCTCGGCACCTCCGTTGCGCTGAATTGGAGCGGCACCACGGCCCTGGTCGGCGCGCCTGACTACGGGTTTCTGGGCCCGGGCGCGGCCCGGGTCTTCGATCTGGTCGGCGGCAGCTGGCTCCAGCGAGGAGGCGTGATCACACCCATCGACGGCGCTGTCGAAGATCATTTCGGCACGTCGGTCTCGCTTTCCGCCGATGGCCTGACTGCCGTGGTTGGCGCCAAGGATGATGATGTCAGTGGCCGCACCGATCAGGGTTCGGCCCGCGTCTTCACCTGGGACGGGGTGAGCTGGAACCAGCTGGGCGGAACGCTGACGCCGGCTGACGGGCAGGCCAACGACTTTTTTGGCCACTCCGTCGCCTTCGCCGCCGCACATGCCGCCTCCGCCAATGTCATGTCCGTCGTGGTGGGTGGCTCGGGTGACAATATTGGTAGCAATATCGATCAAGGCTCGGCCCGCGTATTCGACTACATCAGTGGCGGCTGGGTGCAGCGCGGCGCCGCCATCACCCCAACGGGCGCAACGTCCTACGATTGGTTTGGCTATTCGGTGGATATCTCCGCCAATGGCCTGACCACCATCCTGGGCGGGCCGGGCGACTCGGTGGGAACCACCACCAACCAAGGCAGTGCCCGGGTGTTCGACTGGGATGGGACGTCCTGGCAGCAGCGTGGTGGAGAACTGACACTGGCCGGCGGGCTGTGCAGCCATATCGGCTCTTCGGTGGCACTGACCGCGAATGGGATGACAGCCATCGTTGGTGCGCCATTCCTCAACCCCGGCAGCATCAGCAATAGCGGTGGCGCCCTGGTGTATGACTGGAACGGCAGCGCATGGGTGCAGCGCGGGGCAGTGCTCACCCCTCCCGACCGGGCGGTGAATGATGCATTTGGCGTGTCGGTCGATATCACCGATGACGGCATGATCGCGATCATCGGCGGAAAGAGCGACGATGTCGGCTCCAATACGGATCAGGGCTCCGGCCGCATTTTCATCTGGGATGGCACAGCCTGGGTCTATGGCACAGACGTGCCGGAACTCAGCCTGAGTGGCACCACCGTCAGCCAGACCGAAGGCACCGGCGGCACCACTAATTTCAGCTTCACCGCTTTGCGATCTGGTTCGACCTTAGGCACCTCCACCGCCACCTGGACCATCACGCCCGGCAACACGCCCGGCACCACCGCGGCCGATTTCGCGCAGCTGAGCGGCGTGGTCACCTTCCCCTCCGGCTCCACCACCCCCCAGACCATCCTGGTGCCCGTGGTGGCCGATGCGCTGCAGGAGTTGGACGAGAATTTCGTCATCACGCTGAGCAACGTCACCGGCGGCATGCTGGGCACCACCATCTCCGCTCAGGGCATCATCATCGATGATGAAGCGCGCCTTTCCATCACCGCCGACCAGGTGACGCGCGCCGAGGGCAGCGGCGGTGGCACCACCGCCTTCAGCTTCACCGTCACCCGCACCGGCTCCACAGGCGGCACCGCGATTGCGAACTGGGCCGTCTCCGGCAGCGGCAGCAACCCGGCCAATGGCGCGGATTTCGGCATTCCCACCTCCGGCAACGTCATCTTCGGCCCGGGCGTCACCACCCCCCAGCAGATCACCGTGAACGTGAACGCCGACACTGCGGTGGAACTGGATGAAGATTTTATCGTCACCCTCAGCAACCCGACCAACGCGGTGATCGGCACCGCCATCGCAGGCAGCACCATCATCAATGATGACGCGGCGCAGCTTTCCATCGCCGGCGATCAGCTCTGGATGTATGAGGGCACCGGCGGCGGGGCCACGGTCTTCGGCTTCACCGTCACCCGCAGCGGCGCCAACTTGGCGCCCGCCAGCGCCAGCTGGGCAGTGACCGGCAGTGGGACCAATCCGGCCAACGCCGCCGATTTCCTGGGCGGTGTGCTGCCCTCGGGTACGGTGACTTTCGGCGGCGGAAATATCACCGCGGACATCGACATCAACGTCAATCCCGATGCTGTGCAGGAGCTGGTGGAGGGCTTCACCGTCACCCTGACCAACCCGGCGGGTGCGACGCTCGGCAATGCCTCATCGATGAACTTGATCATTGATGACGACCCGGCCACCGACAAGCGCGGCACCATCAACATCCTGCCGCTCGATGCCAACAAGTTCGAGGGGAATGCCGGGGCCACGATCTTCCCCTTTCAGATCCTGGTGGTCGACAGTACCTCGCCAATCCCCATCAGCTTCACCACCAGCGTCACCGGCAACGGCTCCAGCCCCGCCAATGGCCTGGATTTCACCGGCGGCGCCTTCCCCGCGGCGCTGCTGTCATCGCTGACAACCACGGGCCTGCCGATGGGCCCCATCCCCTACAATGTCAGCGTCAATGGCGACCTGACGCTGGAGGCCGATGAGGGGTTCAGAGCCACGCTCAGCGCCGCCAACGGCATTATCATCGGCAATGGCACGGCCACGGCCACCATCCGCAATGATGACAGCTTCCTGAACCTGCAGAACGCCTTGCTGATCTTTGGCCAGCCAGAAGGCCAGTCGGGGCCGACGAATTTCAACTTCACGGTGTTGCGCAGCGGCTCGCTCAATGACTTCGCAACAGTGAATTGGGCCGCCAGCGTGGCCGGGGTTGGCAGCAACCCCGCCAATGCGGCCGATTTCGCCAATGCAGCGCTGCCCTCCGGCCAGGTGCATTTCAACCCGGGCGAGTCGGCCAAAAGCTTCACGGTGCAGATCGCCGGCGACGGCATGGTGGAGCTGGATGAGCGTTTCCGCGTCACGCTGAGCGCGCCGACTGGCGCCCAGCTCGGGCCATTCTCCACCGCGCAGCGGGTCATTGAGAATGACGACACCACGCTCGGCATCGTCGCCGCCCAGCAGAGCAAGTTGGAGGGCACCACTTCGTTCGGCCTAGCCACCAATTTCTCCTTCGCCGTCTACCGCAACGGCAATACGGACAGCACTAGCACGGTAGATTGGAGCGTGATCGGCGCCGGCACCGCGCCGGCCAATGCGGGAGATTTCATCGGCGGCGCCCTGCCTTCCGGCAGCCTTACCTTCAACGCCGCCGAGACCGTCAAGACCATCAACGTGAAGGTCCGGCGCGACTCGTCCATCGAGCCGAACGAACTGTTTCAGGTGGTGCTGAGCAATGCCGTCGGCGCCACGCTGTTCAACATTCCCGCCGGCAGTGTCATCCGCAATGATGACGGTCCCCGGTCGATGCTCCTGGGCGATGCCATGCCGGGCGATGGCTATGGCAGCGCTGTGGCCCTGAGCGGCAATGGCGGCGTGGCGCTGCTCGGCGCGCCGGGCGTGGATCGCGGGCTCGATGCCGATACCGGCTCTGCCAGCCTGCTGGGCTGGGGTGGGTTCGCCTGGTCCGAGCGCGGCCCGGCGCTCCGCCTGTCCGACAATGACAGCCCCATGCCGCAGGACCGCTTCGGCGCCGCGGTGGCGCTTTCGGCCGATGGGACGGTGGCGATGCTGGGTGCCCCAGGGCGCGGCGCTGGCCAGGGTGCCGCCGCCGTCTTCGTGCTGCAGGAAGTGCCGGTGCCCGAACAACTGGATGGCACGCCCTTCGGGCTGGTCTGGAGCCAACGCGGCGGCTTGCTGACCGCGCCCAATGGTCAGCCCGGCGATGGATTCGGCGGCGCCGTTGCGCTGGCCGCTGAAGGAAGTACCGGGATCATCATCGGGGTCGTCGCCGCCGCGGCTTTCCATAATGTCGGCGGGAATGACGATCAGGGCGCGGCCTGGGTGTTCAACCTCGGCGCGGCCGGATGGACTGCCTCGCCGCTCGCGCTGACCCCCAGCGATGGCGCGGCGGGCGACATGTTCGGTCAGTCTATCGATATCTCGGCCAATGGTCAGGTGGTGATCCTGGGTGGCCCGGGCGATGATGTGGCGGGCATGACCGACCAGGGCTCGGCCCGCATTTTCACCGCGAGCGCCATGGGATGGAACATGTTCCCCCTGGCGCTGACCGGCATCGACGGCGCGGCGGGGGATATGTTCGGCTCATCGGTCAGCCTCACGCCCGATGGCATGACGGCGATCATCGGCGGCCCGGGCGATGATGTCGGCGGGCGGGCGAATCAGGGCTCGGCCCTGGTCTTCACCGCGAGCGCGATGGGCTGGTCGGCCCGCGGTGGCGCCATCACGCCGATGGATGGCCAGGCCGGCGATGGCTTCGGCACCGCGGTCGCGGTGTCCGACAATGGCCTGATCGCCATCCTGGGCGCGCCGGGAGCTGATGTGGATGGGAAGGCCGATCAGGGTGGCGCGCGGGTCTTCGCCTGGGACGGCTCGGGCTGGAACCAGCGCGGCGGCCTGATGACGCCCGAGGATGGCATGGCCGGTGACATGTTCGGCAGCGCCGTGGCGCTCTCGGCCGATGGCCTGACGGCGCTGGTCGGCGGTGGCGCTGCCGATGGTGGCAAGGGCGCCGCGCGCAGCTTCGCCTGGACCGGCACGATGTGGGTGGAGGGCCTGCCGGCCAGCGCGGTGCGTGGGCCGAGCGCGATGTCGCCTGAGATTTTGGGCACTGATATGATCGACATTCTCACCGGCACGGATGATGCGGATACCTTCGATGGGCTGGGTGGCTTGGACACGATGATCGGCCAGGCGGGCGATGACCAGTATCGCGTGCGTGATGCGGGCGTGCGGATCATTGAGGACGCCATGGCGCCGGGCGGCGACACCGCCTGGGCCATGGTCGCGGGCTGGACGATGAACCAGGGCCTGGAATTCGGCCGGCTCTTCGGCGACGCCGATGGTCTGTTCGGCAGCGATGGCGGCGAGACGCTGGTGGCCAATCAGGCGCGGGCCAGCTCCATCGACGGCGGTGCGGGCGACGACATGATCTGGGGCGGGCCGCTGGCCGACCTGCTGATCGGCGACACCGGTGATGACACGATCCGGAGCGGAGCCGTGGGTGACGTATTGGTGGCCAGCTCGGGTAACCTGCTCTTTGATCTGCTGGTAGGCGGCCCGGGCGACGACCAGTTCGTCATCGAGAATGGTGGCGTGGTCGTCGCCACGGGCGATGTCGACGGCGATGGTTACGACACCGCCTGGGTGCAGGTTGATGGTTGGACGCTTAGCCTCGATATCGAGCTGGCGCGGTTGATCACCGACAATGCCAGGCTGATCGGCAATGCCCAGAACAACGTGATGTCGACCGAGGGCTACAACACCTCCCTCGACGGCGCCGGCGGCAATGACGAACTCTGGGGCAGTGCGGGGCCCGACATGCTGATCGGCGG
>LNFM01002471.1_pt1 | contig 58013 bp, 62 predicted proteins | sample 596031 | NCBI WGS metagenome assembly LNFM01 (sample SAMN04254537, study PRJNA301005) | activated carbon metagenome | isolation source: dual media filters at the Ann Arbor, Michigan drinking water treatment plant | place: USA: Ann Arbor | reverse complement strand
GCCGGGTATCGGAATCGAACTGATGACCTTCGCATTACAAGTGCGCTGCTCTACCAACTGAGCTAACCCGGCATTTCTTGAAGGCGTGACTATAACAATTTTATTTATTAAAGCCTAGCCCCTTTGAGAAAATATTTGTATTTTTATGACATTTATTTTCAGGATGCTTATTTCTGAACAATTACTTCTAGATTACTTACTTAAAAACAGCTTATTTAACGATAGTTAAGGTTGGCTTCTTTTTCGCTGGCAAATCGGCAGGCTTATCTGAGCCTGCTTTAGGTGTGTTGCCAGCACTTGTGTAATTTGCAGTGTCGTTTGCGCTAACCTCAAAAAACATGCCTTGACCGTTTTCGCGCGCAAAAATACCTTTAACGGCATTCATTGGCACATAAAGATTTTGCGACACGCCACTAAAACGGGCTGAAAACACAATCGCTTCGTTATCGATATGCAAGTCTTTAGTTGCTGAATAATTAAGATTAAGCACAATTTCACCCTCTTTGACGAACGCCACAGGCACCCGCGTTTGTGGGTTAACAGCCACCAACAAATGCGGGGTTAAATGGTTATCAACGCACCACTCGTGAATGGCGCGAATCATATAAGGCTTGGTAGAAATTAACTCACTCATAGATATTTAATATTACTAAATAATTGAAATGTTTAAGTCAGACTAGGCGTGCGATAAAATTAATGAGGAAGTATATATAGAATATATAACGAATTAATTTTATCGCGCAACAACGTATGACGACAACATTTCTATTATTTACGCATCGCTTTTTCTGATGGTGTCATTGCATCTGCATACAGTGGACGCGAAAACAAACGCTCTGCATATTTAAGCAACGGCGATGCTTGATTTGGTAACTCAATGCCGTAATGACCTAAGCGCCAAAGTAGCGGCGTTACAGCAACATCCAACATAGAGTAATCATCACCCAATAAGTAATTTTGCTTGCTGAATATTGGCACAATTTGCGTTAAGTTATCGCGAATCGTTTTGCGCGCTTTGTCGGCCACTTCTTGATTGTCCGATTCCACATCTTTAATGTGATCAAACAAATCTTTTTCAAAATTGTACAAAAATAATCTGGCACGTGCGCGCATAACTGGATCGGCAGGCATTAATTGTGGATGCGGAAAGCGCTCATCAATATACTCATTGATGATATTAGCTTCTGACAATACTAAATCACGCTCAACCAATACTGGCACTGCGTTGTATGGATTTAATACGGCCAAGTCTTCTGGCTTATTGGCTAAATCCACGTCAATCACTTCAAAATCCATGCCCTTTTCAAAGAGCACGATACGGCAGCGATGACTAAAAGGGTCAACTGTGCCTGAATATAGTTTCATCATAATGGTTATTCTTTCTTAATTAGAAATGCGTTTTAATTAGTATGTTTGTATTTCTATTAATGTATTACTTACTTAATATCTTTCCAGTATTCCGCTTTAATCTTCTTAGCCAGCACCAATAGTACGCCTAAAAATAGCAGCACCCACCAGCCAATATGCTGACGACTTTGTTTGCCCGGCTCTGACATATAAGCCATGTAATTGGTTAAATCTGCCGCAAACTTATTGTATTCAGAAGGCGTTAATTTGCCTGGCTTAACCAACTCTAGCTGATGCGTTTCGTGATTTAAGGCTTGCTCACCTTGCAATTCATGCAACACATGCGGCATGGCTACTTTTGGGTAAACGGTATTATTCCAACCAGTGGGCGTTGTGCTATCACGATAAAAACCACGCATATAGGCATACACCCAATCCGCGCCACGTGCGCGCACCTCTACTGACAAATCTGGTGGCGTGACGCCAAACCATTTTTTAGCTTCAACCGGATCAATAGCTACTTGCATGGTGTCACCCACTTTTCCACCTACAAACAACAAATTGTCTTTAATTTGTTTTTCAGTGAAGCCAATATCCACCAAACGGTTGTAGCGCATGTATTTAGCACTATGACAATTTAGGCAGTAATTAATAAAAGTGTGTGCACCACGCTGTAGCGATGCTTTGTCAGAGGCGTCAATCGGCGCTTTAATTGTGATTTCAGACTCACTAGCCAGCGCAACTACAGGCAAAAATGCCAATAAAGTTAACAGTTTTTTCATATTAGACATTTTCATATCAACCCACCACTCTCTCTGGCACAGGCTTGGTTTTATCTTTTGCGGTATACCAAGGCATTAAGATAAAGAACAAGAAATATACAGCCGTAAAGAAACGTGCAACAACAGTTGCGCGATCTGCACCGCCTAACCAGCTACCGAATTGCCCCCAAACATTTGAAGGCACAGTTCCTAAATAGCCTAAAATTAAGAAACTCACTACAAAGGCTGCAAGCCACTTTTTATATAGCGCACCGCGATAGCGAATGGATTTCACTGGGCTCTTATCCAACCAAGGTAGCAATGCAAATATCATCACTGATAAACCCATTGCGGCCACACCAGGGAACTGCGAGTTCATAATTGGCGGAACCGCGCGCAAGATTGAGTAGTAAGGCGTGAAATACCATACTGGTGCGATATGTGCAGGCGTTTTTAGCGGGTCAGCAGGTACGAAGTTATTAGCCTCAATAAAATAGCCACCCATTTCTGGTGCAAAAAACAAGATGCTGGCAAACACGATTAAAAACACCACCACACCGACTAAATCTTTCACCGTGTAATAAGGGTGAAAAGGAATGCCATCTAGTGGGATGCCTGTTTTTTTATCTTTTTTGGCTTTAATTTCAATGCCATCAGGGTTGTTAGAGCCTACTTCATGCAAGGCAACCAAATGCACAGCCACCAAGCCAGCCAACACAAACGGCAAGGCAATCACATGAAACGCAAAAAAGCGATTAAGCGTTGCATCTGAAATCAGATAGTCGCCACGTAGCCATTCTGATAAATCTGGGCCGATAAACGGAATGGTTGCAAACAAGTTAACAATTACTTGTGCGCCCCAATAAGACATTTGACCCCAAGGTAATAGGTAGCCAAAAAACGCCTCACCCATTAACACCAAGAAAATACCAACGCCAAACAACCAAATAAGCTCTCTTGGCGTTCTGTATGAGCCATAAATAATGCCACGGAACATATGCAAATAAATCACCACAAAGAACATAGAAGCGCCTGTAGAGTGCATATAGCGAATAATATTGCCGCCGAATACATCACGCATGATGTATTCAACTGATGCAAATGCTTCCTGCGCATCTGGTTTGTAATGCATCGTTAAGAATATTCCAGTAACGATTTGCAACACCAGTATTAATAAGGCTAATGAGCCAAAGAAATACCAAAAGTTAAAGTTTTTTGGTGCGTAGTATTCGGTTAGATGTGCTTTAACGAAACTGGTTACAGGTAAACGCGCGTCTACCCAACCCATTAAACCCTTGGCTTCTAATTTAGATTTATCTTGCGCCATGATTTAAGCCTCTGCTTTCGTATCATCACCAATTAACACGGTGGTTTCGGTTAAATATTGATAAGGCGGCACAACTAAATTAATTGGCGCAGGAGAGCCTTTGAACACACGGCCAGCTAAATCGAATTTTGAGCCATGGCAAGGGCAGAAAAAGCCACCAGTCCAGTTTTCACCCATATCGCCGCCTGCTTGCAGTTTTTCTGTTGGCGAACAGCCTAGGTGCGTACAAATTCCCACCACTACAGCAATATTAGGCTTAATTGAACGACTTGCATTTTTACAATATTCTGGCTGCTGCGGCACTTCACAATTTGGATCCGACAATTGATCGTCATGCTTAGCAAGCTCTGCTGTCATTTCATCAGTGCGATTAATAATCCATACTGGCTGGCCACGCCACTCAGCAGTCATCATGCTACCAGGCTGAATTTTACTAATATCCACTTCAACTGGCGCACCTGCTGCTTTTGCCCGCTCGCTTGGTAACATGCTACCAACGAATGGCACTGCAACCGCTGCGGCGCCTAGCGCCCCTACACCTGCAGTTGCTGCAATTAAAAAGTTACGTTTTTGTTGGTTGACGGCAGAAGGCGCCGAAAATGAAAGCGAATCGCTACTTGCGTGCTCTTTGTCAATTTTGTTGTCTGACATTTTTTTCCTTTAACTTACCTTTTTGGGGTAATTTTGTTAATTTGGTGTAAATTTGCTTGGTTTAAATGTTTAGTGCGAATTTAGTAAGTGCTGATGCTTGATTCAATAGCTGTTAATTGCAAAGCGCGTAAGTATACAATTTTTTAGAAAAAAAACCAAATTTAATTGTATAAGTAATTGAAATAAAACAATTAATACCACCCTTTACCAAAACTTAAACAGGGTTATCGCAATCGATAAATGCGTGAGTTAAGCCAAACTTTTCAGCCAAATGCTCGCCCAGCGCTTGTATGCCGTAACGTTCTGTTGCATGATGGCCCGCTGCAATATAAGACACGCCTGTTTCACGCGCTACATGCACAGTGGGTTCTGAAATTTCACCGCTTATATATACATCCGCACCCGCTTCCACCGCTTGCTCGATATAGCCTTGGGCAGCGCCAGTGCATAATGCAATTTTATGTACTGTTTGCGCTAAATCCCCAATCACTTGTGGTGATCGTTTAAGTTTTGCATCAATCATTTGCACAAAGTCTCTGAGTGGCTGCGGCTCACTTAATTCCGTTAATAGCAGCATATTTTGCTCATTTTTATTTTTTTGGACTGCCCTGATTGTTGTCACAAGCCCTAATTTTTTTGCCAGCATCACGTTGTTTCCAAATTCTGCATGCGCGTCTAACGGCAAGTGATAGGCAATTAAATTGATATCATGCTGCAATAAGAATTGAATGCGACGTTTTTTTATTCCCACAATAGCAGGTGATTCTCCACGCCAAAAATAGCCGTGATGTACCAATATAGCATCTGCGTTGACAGCCAATGCCGCCTCTAATAGTGCGTAGCTGGCTGTCACACCAGTGACTATTCGCTGAATTTCTGACCTACCTTCAATTTGCAATCCGTTTGGGCAATAATCACTAAATTGCTCTGGTCTTAATAATTGATTTAAATAATTGCTTAAGTCATTCAATTTCATGCGTTTTTATCCTTATTTCACCTATACTTATATGCATATCATTTTAACAGTTAATACCATGCAAAGAATCTGGCTTATTTTTGCTCAATCTGTCACTGCCTGCTTAGGCTTACTCTTTGTGTTGCGTTTATTTTATCCACAGTTGCTTAATGCATCGCCAGAACCGATTGTTATTCAACAAATACAGCCAACACCCGCCAATGCTACAAGTTCTGTAGATAGTTACAGCAATGCGGCCAAGAAGGCTATGCCTGCTGTGGTAAATATTTTCACATCTAGCCAAAAAGCCACTGTTAATCCGCATCAGCAATATAAAGACGATCCGCTATTTAGGCATTTTTTTGGTGACCAATTAGAAGATGAAGAAGACCAACCCGAGAACAGCTTGGGTAGTGGTGTAATTGTTAGCGAGCAAGGGCTAATATTAACCAATGACCATGTAGTGGCCAGTGCTGATGAAATTGAAATTTTGCTATCAGACGGCAGAAAGTTAGCCGCTCAGGTGGTGGGCACTGATCCAGAAACAGATTTAGCAGTGATTAAAGTAGACGCAGACAAGCTACCTTCCATTACATTTGCAGCTACTGACACCCTAGACGTAGGTGACGTTGTGCTAGCTATCGGCAATCCATTTGGGGTTGGTCAAACTGTTACGCAAGGTATTGTTAGCGCATTAGGCCGTAATCATCTTGGTATCAATACTTTTGAAAACTTTATTCAAACTGATGCTTCTATTAATCCTGGCAATTCTGGCGGCGCATTAATTGATACACAAGGCAATTTGGTGGGCATTAATAGCGCCATTTATTCGCGCAGCGGAGGCTCAATGGGCATTGGTTTTGCGATTCCTGCTAGCTTAGCCAAGCAGGTAATGGAACAAATTGCTGTTAACGGCTCTGTAACAAGGGGCTGGATTGGTATTGAGGCTCAGGATGTTACGCCAGAATTAGCTGAATCATTTAGATTGAGCAAAGTACAAGGCTCACTAATTGCTGGCGTTTTGCGTGAAAGCCCTGCTGATATTGCTGGTATTAAATCAGGCGACATATTACTAGCGATTAACAACCGCGAAGTGACAGACAGTAGCAGCATGTTGAATATTATTGCAGTGCTAAAACCAAATGAAAAAGCCGTGTTGACGATTGTGCGCCAAGGTAGTGAAATGAAAGTAAACGTAGTGATTGGCAAACGACCAAAACCGATCATTGCCAGAAAATAGCCACCTTGATACTTAGGCTTTAATAGAATTTGTAGATGCGTTTTTGGGCGTGGTATATAGCGCGACTACTATACCTAGTTCATACAGCAGCCATAAAGGTACCGCCAACATAAATTGCGAGATAATATCGGGCGGCGTAAAGATTGCGCCTAAAATAAAAGCACCCACAATCACATAGCTGCGCGCTTCTTTTAATTGAGCAACACTCACCCAGCCAAAGCGCGCAATCAATACCACCGCTATTGGCACCTCAAAAGCTAAGCCAAATGCCATAAATAGCGTCATCACAAAATCTAAATACTCCCCAATATCGGTCATTACCGCAACACCTGCTGGCGCGCTACCAACGATAAAACCAAATACAGTAGGAAAAACAGCGAAATAGGCAAAAGCCATACCGATGATGAATAGCAACGTGCTAGCCGCAATCACTGGCACCATCAGCTTTTTCTCATGGTTATACAGCCCAGGCGCCACAAATGCCCAAATTTGATACAGCGTATGCGGCAATGAAATAATAAACGCAGCCATCATGGCAACTTTCATTGGCACAAAAAACGGCGTGGTGACTGCGGTTGCAATCATTTGTCCACCTGCTGGTAGCTTAGCTAGCATTGGCGCCGCTAGTAGCGCATAAATTTTATTTGCAAATGGAAATAAACCAACAAATACCACCACAAAACCAAGTACGATTTTAAGCAGTCGATTACGCAGCTCGATTAAGTGTGAAATAAAATGTTCGGTTGGAGTGCCCATTACATCTCAACTTTTTTGGCTGAGTTTTTATCTGATGCGACTTTTTTTGATGTATCTAAGCCAGATTTAGCAACACGTGGTTTTCGTGCTGGCTTTTGCGCGGCCAGCGGTTCAGGCTTTTCTGTAGGTTCATTTTCAACAAGTATAGCGCTTTGAATTTCTGCTGCCTGTTGCTGAATATTTGATTGCGCGGACTCGACTGACTGTTTGATTTCTTGCTGCAATTTCTGCAATTCCTCAAAACGCAATTCGCGATTGACTTCTTCTTTTACCTGCCCCACATAACGCTGAACACGACCAGTAAGCGCACCGATTGTGCGCGCCACTTTAGGTAGTTTTTCTGGGCCAATTACCAGTAAAGCTATTACTGCAATCACCATTAACTCAGAAAATGAAACATCAAACACGTTTTAAACCTGTCACGCTGCTTATTATTTAGTCTTGTTATTTAGTTCGTTTTCAATAGTTGTGCCTGTTTCACTATTGCTTTTATCTGCCACCTGTTCGTCTTTCATGGCTTTTTTAAATTCATTCACCGCGCCACCCACATCGCTGCCCATATTGCGTAACTTTTTTGTGCCAAATATCAGCACAACAATCAACAACACAATCAACCAATGCCACAAACTAAATGAACCCATCGTGCTCTCCTAAACTAAACAATTTTGATTAACCAGCATAAATGGGGCTAATTAATTGCCACCAAATACATGAATGTGGATGTGAAACACTTCCTGCCCACCTTCGCGGCCTGTGTTAATGAGTGTTTTAAAGCCAATTAAACCTTGGCTTTCAGCCAATTTGGGGGCTAGCAACAACGCTTTACCCAATAAAATCTGATGCGATTCCGTGCAACCTTTAAGTGTTTCTATATGCATTTTTGGCACAATTAAAAAATGCACCTTTGCCATGGGCTTAATATCGTGAAAGGCAATAAAATCATCATCTTCATGAATTTTTTTGGCAGGAATATTGCCATTGATAATCTTACAAAAAATGCAATCTACGCTCATTTTTCGCTACGACTTTCTTTTTCGGTAATGCCAGACAATCCTTCACGTCGCGCCAATTCATCCAGCACATCTTGTGGCTTTAAATCGGCTTTGGCCAACATAATCAGCGTATGAAACCATAAATCTGCAGTTTCATAAATAATCTCTTCTTTATTGCCGCCTTTTGCAGCAATCACCGTTTCTGTCGCTTCTTCGCCAATTTTTTTGAGGATGCTATCCATGCCTTTAGCATACAGTTTAGCCACATAGGATGAAGATGGGTCAGCACTTTTGCGCTGTTCCAACAACTCACTTAATCGGGCTAATACATCATTCATGCTTGTCTATTTCTTTGTATATTTCGTCTGGATTCTTAATCACAGCTTGGTCGATTAGCCATTGATTATTATCTAATTTTTTGAAAAAGCAATTATGCCTGCCTGTATGACAAGCAATACCGCCAATTTGCTCAACATTAATCAAAATCACGTCTTCATCGCAATCAAGGCGAATATCATGCAATTTTTGAATATGGCCTGACTCTTCTCCCTTGCGCCAAAGCTTGTTGCGTGAACGTGACCAATAAACGGCTTGTTTAGATTCACTGGTTAACTGCAATGCTTCTCGGTTCATCCAAGCAAACATCAACACTTTACCCGTATCGTATTCCTGCGCTATAACTGGTACCAAGCCATTGGCATCCCAGTTTACTTCATCAAGCCAGCTCATAGCCTAACTTCTATGTGATGATTACGCATATACTCTTTTGCTTGGCTTACCGTGTATTCACCATAATGAAAAATACTGGCTGCCAACACCGCATCTGCGCCGCCAATGGTGACACCATCCACCAAGTGCTGCAAATTACCAACACCGCCAGAAGCAATCAATGGCACATCTACCGCATCACTAATAGCGCGATTCAAGGGATTATTAAAGCCGATTTTTGTACCATCTCTATCCATGCTAGTCACCAGCAATTCACCCGCGCCAAGGCTCACCATATGCTGCGCCCATTTAACGGCATCTAAACCTGTGGCTTTACGGCCGCCGTGTGTAAACACTTCCCATTCGAATGGTTGATTGTCTACCTTCTTAGCATCAATGGCTACCACAATGCATTGCGAGCCAAAGCGGGCAGCGGCGTCTTGTACAACTTGCGGATTCAATACGGCAGTGGTGTTAATGCTAACTTTATCAGCACCAGCGTTTAATAAGCGGCGCACATCTTCAACCTCGCGCACACCACCACCCACTGTTAGCGGAATAAATACCTGACTGGCAACTTGTTCAATAATATGCAAAATCAAGCCACGATTATCTGAGCTGGCCGTAATATCTAAAAACGTCAGCTCATCTGCACCTTGATCGTCATAGCGCTTGGCAATTTCAACAGGATCTCCCGCGTCACGCAGCTCTAAAAAATTGATGCCTTTTACCACACGGCCATCGGTAACATCCAAACAAGGAATAATGCGCTTCGCTAATGCCATAAAGGTTTTCTAAACACTTAACTCGTCTGCCAATTTTTGCGCAGCAGCAAAATCTATCGTTCCTTCATAAATTGCGCGTCCTGTAATGGCCCCAATAATACCTTCACTTGCTACTGCACATAGACTGCGCACATCATCTAAATTAGTGACGCCGCCTGACGCAATCACTGGAATCGTTAAGGCCTGCGCTAACGCAACAGTCGCCTCAATATTCACACCAGACAACATGCCGTCGCGGCCAATATCGGTATAAACAATGGCATTCACGCCATAATCTTCATATTTTTTCGCTAAATCAATGACATCGTGACCTGTGAGTTTTGACCAGCCATCAATCGCTACTTTTCCGTCTTTAGCATCTAAACCCACCATAATTTGGCCAGGGAATGCATAACAAGCCTCATGCAAGAAGCCAGGCGTTTTAACCGCAGCAGTGCCGATAATAATGTAATCGATACCATTATCTAAATAACGTTCGATTGTCTCTAAATCGCGAATACCGCCACCAAGCTGAATTGGAATTTCACCCTTGCAGGCGGCAACAATAGACTTAATGGCAGATTCATTCACTGGCTTACCCGCAAACGCGCCATTTAAATCCACCAAATGCAAACGCTTGCCACCTTGATCAACCCAATGCCGCGCCATTGCGCCTGGGTCTTCTGAAAAAACGGTGGACTCTTCCATAAGGCCCTGTTTTAAACGTACGCAGTGGCCATCTTTGAGATCAATTGCAGGAATAATAAGCATGATTGTTATTGATTAAAATTACAAAAAATAATGAAAGGATTTTTGTCAAAAAGACATTTAATTTGGTTAAGGCTTCCAATATACAAAATTACGCAGCAATTGCAAACCAGCTTGCGCACTTTTTTCTAAGTGGAATTGTGTGGCAAATATATTTTGCCGCGCAACTACGCTGCAAAATCGATTAGGATACTCAGTCTCACCTACAATTAAAGCGGTTTCTAAGGGTGCGGCATAATAACTATGCACATGATAAAACCGCGTGCCATCTTCAATATCTTGCCACAAATCGTGCGGTTTATTTTGACTATCGGCCAGCTGGTATACTTGATTCCAGCCCATATGCGGGATTTTCAGTTTTTCATTGTTTACTACTTGGTGCGCAGCAAAACGTTTTACATCACCTCTAAACAAACCTAATCCAGCAGTGTCGCCTTCTTCAGAGTGATCAAACAGCAATTGCATGCCAATACAAATACCCAAAAAAGGTTTATTAGCAGCCGCATGCAAAATAGCCTCGCGCAAATTTCTACTGTCTAGCTCTCTCATGCAATCTGGCATGGCGCCTTGACCTGGAAAAATCACCCGCTCCGCCTGTTGAATTAAGGCGGCATCACTGGTCACTATTACCGATTTACCACCAGCAACATGCTCTACCGCTTTTGAAACGGATCGCAAATTGCCCATGCCGTAGTCAACAACGGCGATATCTATTTTACTCATTATATGTAAACCGTATACAAACCGCCGTATTTATAAGCTACCTTTGGTAGACGGCATAATACCAGCCATGCGCTCATCAAATGTTACCGCCATGCGCAAAGCGCGCCCAAAAGCTTTAAATATTGTTTCACACTGATGATGCGAATTATGACCTTTTAGATTATCTATATGTAGTGTGACATTAGCGTGATTCACAAAGCCTTGAAAGAATTCGTGCACCAAATCGACATCAAAATCGCCAATAGCGGCGCGCGTAAATTCGCAATCAAACTCTAAGCCAGGGCGGCCAGATAAATCGAGCACAACGCGGCTTAACGCTTCATCCAGCGGCACATAGGCGTGACCATAACGATTGATGCCTTTTTTATCACCAACCGCTTTTGCAAATGCCTGACCCAGCGTAATACCGATATCTTCAACGGTATGATGCGCATCAATATGTAAATCGCCTTTGGCTTGCACGTTTAAATCAAACAGGCCATGGCGCGCAATTTGATCAAGCATATGATCTAAAAAACCAATGCCTGTATTAAATTGTGCTGTACCGTTACCATCTATATTAATAGATACAGTAATTTGAGTTTCTAGGGTATTGCGTGTTACTTCTGCTTGGCGCATAAAAAATCTATATATTTAATCAAATGGTTAAGACATTTTAACTCAAACTAGTTGCTAGGCGCAAAATTGCGCCAAAAATAATGTTTAAGCCTCAATTAAAACCCGCATGAGTAAAACTTATGTTTTAAAAAGAAAAAAGCCGACTAATTAGTCGGCTTTTTCATGATAGCAATAAACGATTAGTTTGCTGTACCAGTTGCTTCTTTAGCTGCGTCAACCAAACCGTCAGCTGCAGGAGCGGCTGCATCTGCAGCTGGTGCTGCATCAGCTGCTGGAGCCGCTTCTGCTGGAGCGGCTTCCATTGGCATTTCTGCTGCTGGTGCTGCTTCCATTGGTGTTTCAGCTGCTGGCATTGCTTCTTCTACCACTGGTGCATCAGCTGGCATTTCTTCAGCTGGTTTGTTGCCAGTTAATAAATATAAACCTAATAAAACTGCACCTGCGATTAGTGCCCATGGTAAGTATTTACCCATGCCACCAGCTGATGCTGAATTGCCACGTGCTAAACCTGTGATTTCAGCTGCTGAAGCTGCTGGATCAGCAGCACCGTAAATCGCTGCACCTGCTACTACAATATCTGCACCTGCATCTACAACTTGACGCACTGTTGCTGCTTTAACGCCACCAGCTACAGAAACTTTAGCGCCAGTATTTAAACCAGTCACCATTGTTAAGTCGTTAAATGGTGTTTGACCAGCAGCTTGCTGATCTAAACCGGTGTGAACGCCAATGATGTGTGCACCTAATTTAGCTACTTCTAATGTACGTGCTTTTTTGTCAGCAACGTTGATCAAGTCAACTTGAGCCATTTTGCCGTATTTATTAGCAACGTCGATTACACCTTTGATAGTACCGATATCAGCAGTACCTCAGCATCCATGGTTTTTAAATCAACTAAGATTTTGTTATTTGGGAATTTAGCACGTAATGTTTTTAATAATTCAATACCGTTGTGCTTAATGCAAGGTGTACCGATTTCTAAAATATCTACGTGTGGTGCTACTTTAGTTGCTAATGCAACTGTTGCGTCAAAATCTAGTGAATCTAATGCCATTTGGGTTTGTGCCATGGTGCCTATTCCTCCGAGCTCGCTAATAATTTAATAAAGGGTTCGATTAAAATTATTTGATTAAAAAGTTAATATTCTGTAGTTATTTGGTTTTAATACAAAGTAATTTTACAAAATACTATTTGCACATTTTGTACATTCCGACATCATAACCGCAATTGCTTGATTATTTCAACAATTAGGACATAAATTGATTACAAAACAAGCACTTTAGCGTGGTTAAGTGCTTGTTGAATGACTTAATCTGTTTTTAGAATCACGTTAAGTGCTTGGATTAGGCTATTAGACTGACTTTCGGTACCTATTGTAATGCGAATAAATGGCGAGATACGCGATGGTTTTTTAAAGTGGCGCACAATAATAGCGTGTTCACGCAATTTTTCCGCTAACGCTGCACCGTCCATTGTTATGTGCTTGGCAAATATAAAATTAGCGCCCGATGGTAATATTTCAAATTCTAGCGACTGCAAATCACTTACTAAAGCATTTCTGGTTGCTATAACTTTTGCACAGGTACTTTCAAAATAATCATTGTCTTGCATAGCGGCAACTCCACCAGCTTCGGCAAATCGATCAATCGGATAAGAGTTAAAACTATCTTTAACGCGCATTAATGCTTCGATTAAATCTTTGTTACCTAACGTGTACCCAACTCGCAAGCCAGCCAAAGAACGTGCTTTTGACAAGGTATGTGTCACCAACAAATTGGGATACGTATTAATTAACTTAACCGCCGATTCAGTGCCAAAATCTACATAAGCTTCATCAATCACCACCACCGAATGCGTATTTTGGCGCAATAATTGTTCTATTTGTGCAAGCGCTAATGGAATGCCCGTTGGCGCGTTAGGGTTTGGAAAAATAATGCCGCCATTAGGGCGCGCATAATCGTGGATATCAATTTTAAAGTCTTTATCCAAGGCGATGGTTTCATATTGAATACCATACAAACCGCAGTAAACAGGATAAAAACTATAGGTAATATCTGGAAACAAAAGTGGCTTATCATGCTTTAGCAAAGCTTGAAACACATGCGCTAGCACCTCGTCTGAGCCATTACCTACAAACACCTGATTGGTCTGAAAGCCAAAATTTTGTGCAATGGCCGCTTTTAATTTATCAGAATTTGGGTCTGGATACAGACGTAAGCTATCAGCCGCTTCTGCTTTCAGCGCCTCAATCACTTTGGGACTTGGGCCATAGGGATTTTCGTTGGTGTTTAGCTTCACCAAGTTATTTAACTTAGGCTGCTCACCTGGGACATAGGGTGTCAATCTATGTACAACATCACTCCAAAATCTGCTCACGATTAATATCGCTCCTATTTCAAGCGATATTCTGCAGATCTAGCATGCGCGGTTAAACCTTCGCCATGCGCAAGAGTAGATGCAATTTTGCCTAGTTTCTGTGCGCCATCAGATGACACCATAATCAAGCTAGAACGTTTTTGGAAATCATACACACCCAAGGGGCTAGAAAATCGTGCCGTGCGCGAAGTTGGCAATACGTGGTTTGGCCCTGCGCAATAATCACCTAGCGCTTCACAAGTGTCGCGACCCATAAAAATGGCGCCCGCATGTTTGATTTTTTTGCTCATTTCCAGCGGATTTTCAACAGACAACTCCAAATGCTCTGGCGCAATATAATTGCTGATTTCAATCGCTTCGTCTAAATCTTTGGTCAAAATTAGCGCGCCGCGGTCGGTAATTGACGTGTTAATGATGTCTTTACGCGGCATGGTTTCTACTAGCTTTTGCATGCTGGCAGCTACCGCATCTAAAAATACCGCATCAGGGCTTAGCAAAATAGATTGCGCTAATTCGTCATGCTCGGCTTGGCTAAATAAATCCATGGCAATCCAATCTGGATTGGTTTTGCCGTCACTTATGACTAAAATTTCAGATGGGCCTGCCACCATATCAATGCCTACCACACCAAATACACGGCGCTTGGCGGCTGCTACATAAGCATTGCCCGGGCCAGTGATTTTATCCACTTGCGGAATAGTTTCAGTGCCATAAGCTAACGCACCGACTGCTTGCGCGCCACCAATACAGAATACGCGATCCACACCTGAAATAGCCGCAGCGGCCAATACCAAAGCATTTTTTTCGCCATTTGGCGTTGGCACAACCATAATCAATTCAGCAACGCCAGCCACTTTCGCTGGAATCGCATTCATTAATACTGAAGATGGATATGCCGCTTTACCGCCTGGCACGTATAAACCGACGCGGTCTAATGCCGTTACTTGCTGGCCTAACAATGTGCCGTCGGCCTCTGTGTAACTCCATGATTGCATCACTTGCTTTTCATGGTAGCTTTTTACTCTGTCAGCGGCCGCTTGTAAGGCTTGGCGCTGCTCTGCTGGCAAGCTATTCAAAGCGGCATGCAACTCTGTTTGGCTAATTTCAAGCTCGCTCAAATGGCTTGCGCTGGTTTTATCAAAGCGATTGGTGTATTCCAACACTGCGGCATCGCCACGATTTTTTACGTCTTTTAAAATATTGGCAACCACCACATCAATAGAATCATCCTGCGCGGTTTCAAATGCCAACAAGGCTTTTAAATCCGCATCAAATGTGGGGTCTATTGTAGATAAACGTCTAATCTTCATTGCTTGTTACTTTCCAAAATACTTATTCGCACTATTTAATTGCGCTATTTAATCGCTTTACCAAAACACTCGATAATCGGCTGCAACTGTGCGCGATTCAGCTTTAAAGATGCCTGATTAACCACTAAGCGCGAGCTAATATCACCTACAAACTCTACTGCTTTGAGGTTATTGGCACGTAAAGTTCCGCCTGTGCTCACTAAATCCACAATCACATCAGCCAAACCAACCAATGGGCCAAGCTCCATTGAACCATAAAGTTTGATTAAATCGACATGCATGCCTTTTGCCGCAAAATGCTCACGCGCAGTTTTAACGTATTTAGTCACCACTTTAAGGCGCGCACCTTGGCGAATGCTGGCTTCATAATCAAAGTCATTACGCACCGCCACCATCATTTTGCATTTGGCAATTTGCAAATCCAGTGGCTGATACAAACCCTCACCACCATGCTCGTCCAATACGTCTTTGCCCGCGATGCCTAAATCTGCCGCGCCATATTGCACATAAGTCGGCACGTCAGTTGCGCGCACAATAATCAGCCTAACATCTTCTCTATTAGTACCAATAATTAATTTGCGTGATGATTCAGGGTCTTCTAATGCGTGAATACCTGCCGCCGCCAATAATGGTGCAGTTTCTTCAAAAATTCGGCCTTTTGATAATGCGATTGTAATCATATTATTTTAGCCACAGAGGGCACAGAGTTCACAGGGAAAACCTAAATATATTTAATCGCTTAAAATTTACGAATTAGGAATATTTGTTTTTTGCTTTTCTCTGTAAACTCTGTGTTCTCTGTGGCTTTAACTTTCTTTAGTATCTTTGCTTAATGCGCGCGGCGCACTTTTGCGCCTAATTTTGTTAACTTCTCTTCTAAATACTCATAACCGCGGTCTAGGTGATAAATACGCTCAATCACGGTTTCGCCTCTGGCGACCAAGCCTGCTAAGACCAAACTGGCTGATGCACGCAAATCCGTTGCCATCACAATCGCGCCGTCTAAGTATTCCACACCTTTAACCAGTGCCGTATTGCCGTCGATGCTAATGTCGGCGCCTAAACGCTGCATCTCTTGCACATGCATAAAGCGGTTTTCAAAGATGGTTTCGGTTACTTTTGCTACGCCACTTGCAATGGTATTAAGCGCCATAAACTGCGCTTGCATATCTGTAGGGAAAGCAGGATGCGGCGCGGTACGAATATTCACCGCTTTTAAATTGCCATTACTTTTTACGGTAATGCTGCCTGCATCACTGGTCACTGTCACGCCTGCATCACGTAATTTCTCAATCACTGCATCCAGCAAATCGGCACGCGCGTTTAGCAATTTGACTTCGCCGCCCGTCATTGCCGCTGCTACCATATAAGTGCCAGCCTCAATACGATCGCACACAATATTATGCGTTGCGCCATTAAGTTTTTCTACGCCAACAATTGTAATCACATCGGTGCCTGCACCCGTAATATTAGCGCCCATTTTGATTAGGCATTCTGCTAAATCGACCACTTCTGGCTCTTTAGCTGCATTTTCCAGCACGGTTGTGCCTTCAGCCAAACTGGCTGCCATCATAAGGTTTTCGGTGCCAGTTACTGTCACCATATCCATATAATAACGTGCGCCTTGCAAGCGACGATTAGGTAGGTGCAAGGTACTGGCTTGAATGTAGCCGTGCGTGATATGGATTGCTGCACCCATGGCTTGCAAACCTTTAATATGCAAGTCTACAGGTCGCGAACCGATTGCACAGCCGCCTGGCAGCGAAACACGCGCTGTACCGAAGCGTGCTAGCAGAGGGCCCAAAACCAAAATTGAAGCACGCATGGTTTTCACCATTTCATAAGTCGCCTCAAACGATTGCACATCTGAAGCATCTAGGCTGACTTTATCCGCTTCGCGTGCGATTTTCACGCCCATGGTATCCAGCAGCTTGATTGTGGTATCAATATCTTTTAATGCTGCTACGCTACTTAAATGCAAAGGTGTTTCAGCCAGCAAAGATGCGCATAAAATAGGCAATGCTGCATTTTTTGCGCCAGAAACGGTTACTTCGCCATTCAGCTTATAGCCACCTTCAATAATGAGCTTATCCAAAACTTAAGCCGTTTCAGCTAACAAAGCTTGCAATTCGCCACTTTCATACATAGCGCGCATGATGTCTGAACCGCCTAAAAATTCGCCATTTACATACAACTGAGGAATCGTTGGCCAATTAGCATATTGCTTGATACCTTCGCGAATCGCTTGATCTTGCAATACATCTACCGCCACATATGGTGCGTTACAGGCATCCAAAATTTGCGTAGCCAGATTAGAAAAACCACATTGTGGAAATTTTGGGCTACCTTTCATATATAGCACCACTTTATTGCTTGTTACCGTTTGTTTAATTTGTGCTTGTGTATCCATTTGCTGCTCCTTGCTTCATTTTATTTAAATCTAATTTGAACACTTTTACTTGATCAATGCAGCCCATGCCGTTGGCGTATAGGTTTTCATTGACAGTGCGTGTATTTCTGCGCGCATGCGATCGCCCAACGCAGCGTAAACCAATTGATGCTGTTGTATCATGCGCTTGCCTTCAAAAGCGGGACTAACAATCACCGCTTCAAAGTGTGTGCCATCATCGCCCAACACTTTGATGTAATCACAATCTAAATTTTGCGTGATATAACTTTCTAACTGTGCAGCGCTTAACAAAATTTTTCTACCTTTTGATACATCGTTGATAATTGGTTTAAGTTGATGCTTTTAATTTTATCGCTTAACTTATGCTCGTAATTTATAGCCCGATTTTAACATTTTTAGAGCAAGCCATGCTAACCCCAATAAAAAGCTCAGCACAACCACAAAACTTAACCATGGCGAAATGTCACTTTGTCCAAAAAATCCGTAACGGAAGCCATCAATCATATAAAAAAACGGGTTAAATTTTGAAACCGCCTGCCAAAATGGCGGCAACGAGTGAATTGAGTAAAACACGCCAGATAAAAACGTGAGCGGCATAATCACAAAGTTTTGAAATGCCGCCATTTGATCAAATTTATCTGACCAAATACCCGCAATAATGCCAAAAGTACCCAATAATGCGCTGCCTAATAAAGCAAATATCAATATCCATAACGGGTGCACAATAGATAAATCGACAAACCATATTGCGACCAGATATATGCTTAAGCCAACTAAAAAACCGCGAATAATGGCAGCGGCTAAAAACGCAATAAAAAATTGTACGTAACTGATTGGTGTTAACAATACAAAAACAATACTGCCCATAATTTTTGATTGCACCAAGCTAGATGAGCTGTTAGCAAAGGCATTTTGCAATAGTGACATCATAATTAAGCCAGGAATTAAAAACGCTTTATATGGCACGCCTTCATATACTTGCACATGATTTTCTAGCACATGTGAAAATATCAACAGATAGAGCAGTGAAGTGAGTACAGGCGAGGCAACAGTTTGAAACGCCACGCGCCAAAAGCGAAATAATTCTTTTTTAAACAGTGTATAGGTGCCGCGCCATTGAGGCGAAATCAAGTCATCTATTATATTCATGCCCCACCCTCTTTTGGCGTCATTTTCTGAATTGAATTCTCACCTACTAGCGACATAAATACATCTTCTAAGTCTGCCTCAAGCAATTGCATATCATGCACATTTACATTGGCTTTGCGCAATTCACTTAAAGCAAATTCAATCTGATTTAACTCAGTTAATGCCAGAGTGAAAATGCCATTTTCACCATTTTTAAGCATTGGCAATAGCGTGCTTGGCAAATTAGATTGGCCAAGTGTTAAGCGTAAATTTTTACCAGGTAACTTGCTGAGCAAGTTGGCGGTTGTATCTAGCGCTACTATTTCGCCTTGTTTCATCATCGCTACCCGCTCACATAGCGTTTCGGCCTCTTCTAAATAATGCGTGGTGAGAATAATGGTGTGGCCATCATTGTTGAGTTTTTTGATAAAGGCCCAAAGCATTTGGCGCAGCTCAACATCTACGCCCGCGGTTGGCTCATCCAACACAATCACTGGTGGCTTATGCACCAAAGCTTGTGCAATCAATGCACGCCGTTTCATGCCGCCAGAAAGTTTGCGCATGTTGGTATGCGCTTTGTCCGTTAGGCCTAAGTTTTCAATCACTTCATCAACCCACGCATCGTTTTCGCGCCCACGGCCAAAATATCCCGCCTGAAAACGTAGCATTTCGCGCACATTAAAAAATGGGTCAAACACCAACTCTTGCGGCACAACGCCCAAAGACATGCGTGCTGATTGATAAGCATCAATCACATCATGCCCCATGATAGAAACTTGACCATAAGTAGGCTTTAGCAAGCCCGCCAATATATTAATCAGCGTGGATTTACCTGCGCCATTTGGCCCAAGCAGACCAAAAAACTCACCTTGCTCAATAGTTAAATCAATGCCTTTTAAAGCATGCAACTCACCAAAACGCTTATGAATCTTTTCAATTTTTACTGCTGGCAATGATTTTTTGTCTGTCATCTTTCAATCGCTATAAATACGAAACCCCATCATTTAGATGGGGTTAAGATAATAAATTACACTATTAAAGTAACTAAAAGTATTCAATAACTTAAATTAACTAATTAATTCAGCCACATCGTAAAGCTGAACCAAGCTACTTAAATTACTGGGCAGATTCACAAATACCAGTGATTGACCTTCTCTAGCCGCGCGGCGTTTCCATTCTAAAATCAAACTTACCGCTGTCGTATCAATGTCCTCAACACCAGCAAAATCAACTGTTGTATTGTCTGCAATTGTAAATGCTTGGCTTGCTTTTAAAATCTCACTTACTGTGTTAATCACCACATCGCCAGTTAATGCCCAGCGATTATTGGTTTGAGTAATTTGCACCATTTGATTTGTTACTTCGCTTTTGCGGCGCTATTTTTGTCAGCTAGTTTTTTAATCAAGCTATCTAAACCATTTTGGCGAATTTCTTGGGTGAATTGGCTACGGTAGTTGGTTACCAAACTAACGCCTTCAATCACAATGTCATACACTTTCCAAGTGTCAGTTTGTTTTTCTAAAGCATAGTCAACAGCAATTGGTTGGCCACCTGGCTGCAAAATCACTGTTTTTACAGCAGCAGTAGTAGCGCCATCTGCTAAACGCAATGGCTTGTACTCAATAGTTTGATTTTTGTATTTAGACAATGCGGTTGCATATGTACGTAATAATAAAGTGCGAAATTCTGTTTGAAACGCTGATTTCTGCTCTGCAGTGGCCTTAGTCCAATTTTTACCTAAAACCAAACGCGATACGCGATCAAAATTAAAGTTTGGCAGAATTTTCTCTTCTGCTAATGCAAAAATCTTTTCTTGGTTACCTGCTTGAATATCTTTGTCTGCCTTAACAATCGTCAGCACATCTTCAGCGGTACGTTTTACCAATTCATCTGGTGCTTCTGCCGCAAGTGTAATCGCACTAAAGCACAGCATGGTGCTGGCTAATAATAGTTGTTTAATACTGTTTTTAATCATGTGTTTATCCTAGTTTATGCAGTCATTAAGGTGCTGCAGGTTGTGTAATTGCATCTAATGGGTTAGCGCCTAACGCATCATCTGCTGATTTGGTTGATTGCGCTTCTGTTTTATTCGCGCCATCATCGGATTCTTTTTCCTCTGGCGCTTCTGATGCTTTGTTATATAAAAATTGACTAATCATTTTCTCTAAAACCACGGCATCTTGCGTTTGCATGATTTTATCGCCATTAGCCAAAGCTACTTCATCGCCACCTGCTTCTAAGCCAATATATTGCTCACCCAGCAAGCCTGCCGTGTAAATATTAGCAAAAGTGTCTTTAGGAAAAGCATAGCGTTTATCAATATTGATACTGACTACAGCCTCAAAAGTGGTGCCGTCAAATTTTATATCGTTTACACGCCCAACTACCACACCAGCACTTTTTACAGGCGCGCGTGGTTTTAGGCCGCCAATATTTTCAAAATTAGCGGTAACCGTATAGGTTTCACCAATACTGCTGGTTGTTAAATTACCGACTTTCATGGCTAAGCCTAGTAAGGCGGCTAAACCTAGCGCCACAAATATACCCACCCATAAATCAATTGTTGTTCTTTCCATTGCCATGCTCCTGAAGCCTTACGCGCTAATCATAAATGAGGTTAATGCAAAATCCAGCCCTAAAACAGCAAGTGACGAAGTCACTACAGTTCTAGTTGTTGCTCGGCTGACGCCTTCTGCTGTTGGTGGTGCATCATAACCTTCGAACAATGCAATCATGGTACAAGCCACACCAAAGACTAAACTTTTGATTACACCATTTAAAATATCAAATCGCCAATCTACATTGGCCTGCATTTGTGACCAAAAAGCCCCAGCATCTACGCCTATCAATGGCACTGCAACCATATAGCCGCCCAAAATACCGACCATTGAAAAAAGTGTTGCCAAGATTGGCATTGCAATGACACCTGCCCAAAAACGTGGCGCAATCACACGTGCAATTGGGCTAACCGCCATCATTTCCATAGCAGCTAACTGCTCTGTTGCTTTCATTAAGCCAATTTCAGCGGTAATGGCCGTGCCTGCACGGCCTGCGAATAATAGCGCCGTTACAACAGGGCCAAGCTCACGCAGCAAAGATAAGGCAACTAAAACACCAATTGCTTCGGATGAGCCATATTTTTGTAAGGTATAGTAACCCTGCAATGCCAACACCATGCCGACAAAAAAAGCAGAAACCAAAACAATAATTAATGACATCACGCCAGTAAAATAGACTTCGCGGATGGTTAAATGAAACCTGCGAAAACTCTCGCCAGAGTAAATTAATGTTAACCCAAATAGGCGCGCACCTGCACCAAGCCGCCAAATGCGCTTAGTGAAATTATGTCCTATATTACGCAATACGTGTACTAAACCCACCAAAATGCTTGAGCGTATCATTTGCCTTGCCTTGCATCTTCAAAATTCAGTAAATCTTGCGCATAATCGCCTGCTGCATAATGAAAAGGCACAGGACCATCTTTTTCGCCATGTACAAATTGGTGTACAAAAGGCAATGTAGAATTACGCAAATCGTCTGGGGTACCCTCAGCTGCTACCACGCCATTTGCCACAAAGTAAACATAGTCTGCAATGGTAAAGGTTTCTTTTACGTCATGCGATACGATAATCGACGTTGCGCCTAGCGCATCATTTAACGTGCGAATTAAATCGCAAATCACAGCCATTGAAATAGGGTCTAATCCTGCAAAAGGCTCATCGTACATAATGATATCTGGATCTAGCGCAATTGCGCGCGCCAATGCTACGCGACGCGCCATACCGCCAGATAACTCAGTAGGCATTAACTTGTGCGCACCCCTTAAACCAACCGCGTTTAACTTCATGAGTACTAAATCATGAATCATGCTTTCAGGTAAATTGGTATGCTCACGCATGGGGAAAGCAACGTTTTCATATACGGATAAATCTGTAAACAAAGCACCTTGCTGAAACAACATGCCCATTTTTCGACGTAGCTTATAGATACCATCGCGAGTTTGTTGATGCACAATCTGACCGTCTACCTTAGCCACGCCTTTGCTCGGCTTAAGCTGACCGCCTATCAGACGCAATAGTGTTGTTTTGCCACTACCACTGCCACCCATGATGGCCACCACCTTACCACGTGGAAACACCATATTAATGCCTTGATGCAGCATACGGCCTTTGTAGCCAAAGGAAAGATTATCAATCTCTACAATATTTTGTGCGACTATGTTTGAAGTCATTTGTTATGTTTTTTCATTTTAATGACATTTTAAATCAAATCACGCAAGTAGCAATACTTTAAAACTAGCATTACTCTAAATAGGTGTAATTGAAAACAAAAAGCCCGCATTAAGCGGGCTCGAAATTGAAGTACTAGTAGGCTCAGAGTGACATACAAACCGTATGTTGACCTGCTTGATTAGCTGTAACGGCAGCCGTAGTGGCCGCATTACCTGGTGCATTAGCTGTTGCAATAACGCGAACATTACCTGTTTGAGTATTGCCATCATCTAGCGTTACATCAAGTTGCAATGCATCACGACCCAAAACCAAACCTGAGCAGACGGCATAAGAGCCTTGCATGCCAGCTATTTCCGTAAAGTTTGCACCAATACTTTGCACACCTATTCTCCCACCACTAGCATTTCTAGGTTCAAACTCTGGCGCACCCAACTGGTTAGATCCGGGCGCTAAACCTGCAAGGCGTACCTGCTGCCAAAACAGATATGACTCATCTGTCTGTGTTGCAGAATCCCACTCACCACCGATTTGTCCATTACCTAAAGGACCGCCAGTAGAAGCATTTGCTGCCGCACCTACATGGCCTACTGCATTATTATCGTCGCCTGGAACGGATCTAAATCGATCTTGATAACCGTATATATAAACTTGTACATTTTGAAAGTCACGCGTAATATTTTTAACACGCGCGCTATTAATCAGCTCTTGCCCCCTCAATACACCACCAAGTAGCAATCCAATAATCACCAATACGATTGCTAATTCGATTAGGGTAAAACCTGTTTGCTTATTCATTATTGCATCCTTAACTTATATTATTTGTGAATTTAGTCACATTTTTGTAAAAAACCATGCAAACAACATGCCAGCACACTTACATCGCCTAAAGGCTTATTTACTGGCTATTTTAATTACTTTAAGCTAAATTTAAGCTTGGGAATAAAAGCCCATGTTGAGAATTCGTCATTACTGACAAGATATTGACACTTTTGCATGCGTTTAGCAGCCTATTCTGGATACATCACATGATAAAAAAAATGTTCAACTACAGCGCCATTAATCTCATACTCATTAAAAATTCGCATCGTGTATTAGCATTGATGTTGCTGTCACTACATGCTTTTTTAATTTGGGGTAGCAACGCACATTATCTACAGCAAACATTTTTCCTTTGTACGTATGCGCTATTTTTATTATGGCAACCCATTTGGCGTAGCACCGAAAAGTTATCTAAATCGGCACTACTTTTATTTACTGGCGTTGGTGTTTTAGGTTTTTTGTATATCAATTGGTGGCTAACGGCGCTATGGCTATCCATTCTTTTTGGTTTGCTGGGCGGTCGCATTTTTTCTGACGAAACTAAGGCCAATCGAATTGTTCATATTTTAGCGGCTAGCTATTTGTTAGCGATGCTGCTGCTGTGGGTAGTGCCTAAACTGCTGAATGCGTCCAATGATTTAGAAGCCGCCACTTTTGTGATTCGCTATTGCATCCCTTTATTGCCCATTATTATCCTTTTTATTGGTAATCAAACCAGCAAATCTGGCCAGTTGCCTGTATTGGATTTTTTCTACACTTTATTGCTAATGCTGGTTGCACTTATTTTAGTGCTGGGCAGTTATGCAATTGGTAGCGTTAACACGGTTAATTACATTCAGGTGATGTTTATTACTATTTTTAGCCTAGCCTTTGTGCTGATTGCATTTAGTATGCTGTGGCAACCTAGCACTCGCTTTTCAGGTGTTGAGCTATTAATGTCGCGCTATTTGCTAAGTATTGGCATGCCATTTGAAAAATGGATTAAAAATATTGCATCTTTGGGCGAAATTGAATCAACCGCCAACGGCTTTATTCAGGCAGCGATGGTTGAAATGACCTCATTGCCTTGGGTATCAGGCGTTTCTTGGCTAGCGGATGATACCCAAGGAAAGTTGGGTGAATCTTCTAAGCATCAAACCAATTTTAATTTTAAAGATTTTCACATGACCTTACATACCAATTGGCAAATTTCACCTGCTTTGTATGTGCATGTGAAATTGTTAACGCAAATTATGGGTGAGTTTTATGATGCCAAACGCCGCGAAGAAACTTTGCGCCAAAATGCTTATATGCAAGCTTTTTATGAAACAGGATCGCGCTTAACACATGATATTAAAAATATTTTGCAATCGGTGGGCACGCTAGTTTCTGCAGCTGAACAGACAGAAGAAAAGGATAATGCAGCTTTACTTACTTTAATTCGTAAACAATTACCTGTTTTAAATCAACGAATTGGCGCTACTTTAGATAAATTAAAAGCACCAGGCGAAGATAAAAAGCGTTTAGAGAAAATGTCTGCTTGGTGGAAAAACTTGCAATTACGCCATACGCAAGACCATATTGATTTTATTGCGGGTGAATTGCCCAAGCACGATATCAACGCCGAAGTACTGGATAGCGTGATTGATAATTTAATTAATAACGCGATTGAAAAAGCCAAATACCAGCCAAATACGTTGATTACGATTGAAATGCAAAGCGATTCTGAACAGCGCTTTTATATTGATGTAACAGACACTGGAAAAGCTATGGATGCGGCTATTGCCAATGATTTATTTAAAAAGCATATTGCATCGCACAACGGCTTAGGCGTTGGCTTGTATCATGCGGCGCAAGATGCAAAACAAGCAGGTTATAGCTTAAGTTTGGATAGTAATGTGAATGGTGCGGTGCGCTTTAGGGTAACGTTAATACCCTAAAGCGGGTTTTAATAAGCTGAGACTTAAAGTTCGCCGTAAGAATGCAAACCGCTTAAGAACATATTCACACCCAAAAAGGCAAATGTGGTAACCAGCAAGCCAATTAAAGCCCACCAAGCTAACACTGGGCCGCGCAGGCCTTTAACCATGCGCAAATGTAACCAAGCCGCGTAATTTAGCCAAACAATCAGCGCCCACGTTTCTTTAGGATCCCAGCTCCAGTAACCGCCCCAAGCTTCTGCCGCCCACATGGCGCCCAAAATGGTGGCAATGGTAAAAAAAGCAAAGCCTACAGCGATGGATTTGTACATCACATCATCCAACACATCTAAGCTTGGTAAGCGGCTGGCTAAAATGCCTTTTTTAGCTAACAAGTAAGCGCTTGCTACCATGGCAGCTAACGAAAATGCGCCGTATCCCACAAAGTTTGCGGGCACATGAATTTTCATCCAATAACTTTGTAAAGCTGGCACTAAAGGTTGAATCGCATCGGCACCACGGTCGAATCGATACCATAAAATAAACAGCACAGCCGCGTTAATAATCAACAGAACAAAGCCACCCAGCTGTTTGGTATTAAATTTACTTTCATAATGCAAATACAATAACGCTGTAATTAAGCAGAATAAAATAAATACTTCGTATAAATTACTAATAGGTATATGGCCCACATCTGGGGCGATTAGGTAAGACTCGTACCAACGCACCATGAGCCCTACAAAACCAAACAAAACCGCGCTCCAAGTCAATGCTGAAGCGACTTTTCCTGCAAAATCGCTGCGTTTGAATAGTGCAAACCAGTAGGTAAACATGGCTAAAATAAACAGCACGTTCATCCACATAATGGCCGATTGGCTGGATATTAAAAACTTTAATAAAAATGCCTGAGTAGCGCGCGCTTGGTCGCCGTGATATAGGCTAATTGAGAATAAGCTGATAACGCCCACGCCAATCACTAATTTGGCTAAGCCTTTCCAGCGCCAGCCTAAATAGCTAAATGCCGCCGCAGCACCAAACAAAAAGCTCACCTCATAAATATCCATAAATTGCGAATACTGGCTGTAAGCGAACACTGCACCAGCGGCAAGTAATATGGCATAAATCCAATCTTGCACTTTTAGGCTTTGCATAAGTGTTTTTGGCGTAAAGTTTAGTGTTTCTGTGTTCATTGCTGTTCCTTTATCTTGCTAACTTTTTTCTTGCTTAATCTAGTTAAGCAAGTAGCTGACTTAATTGCGATTTGGTGCGTTCAAATTCTTGATCAAAATCTAAATTTTTGCGATTAGCCGACATAGCAAATAAAACCTCACTCGGCTTGCTATCTTCGTTTTTGACCAGCAACCATATGCGGCGTTCACGAATATAAAACATAGCAAAAATACCTATTACCAATAGTACAGAGCCAAGATAAACCCATTTTTGTCCAGGTGATTTAGTGAGCTGCAAGCCGCTAGCTTCAACATGTTTAAAGTCGGCTAATTGCAAATAATATGGTGTACCATAAAAAAACGAATCACTAAGTGCATTTAGGCTATCTTGCAATAATGCTTGCGTTTTGCTGTTAAAAATCAAGGCTGGCTTGTTGGCTTTTATTAAGCCTAGATTGTATGCCTCAAATGCTGCTGTATTGAGCATTTTGATGTAGGTTTGCGCAGCTACTTCACGCTGGGCCTCTGGCACTGATTTCTCAATCGCTTTCGCAATATTTGTGTAGCCGCCTTCGGCATAGGTTGTGAGTAATTGCACTACACTTTCTTCAAACTGCGTTTGCAGCTTACTGTCTTTTGTTAAGGCGTTAGCACTTAATTTTTTTGCAATGGCAGGATACAACTGGCTATCTAACATGGCGGCGCGAAAGCGCATAAATCCATCAATCTCAAAATCTTCATCGACAGGTATACGCAAATATTTAAAATCTTCTTGCACCGTTTCGCGCATACCAGAAATAAAGTACGATTTGCCATCTAGCTGCATAGGCTGCATGTAGGTTACATATTCGCGCGCTTGGCCGCTAGCATCGCGCAGCTTATAAGTGATATTTGGCCCAACATTGCGCGGCTTGCCTTTCCCATCTGGCGTTAGATTAATAATATTAAATTTACGAAACTCGTTGAACTCAACGGTTAATTGGTTTTCACCATCACCAATGGTGGATTTTTTAAATATCTCGCCATGTAACATGTTGGTTTGCAAATTAGATTTAGCTAAATCCCACACTTTAAAGTCAACCGATGAACCGCCATCTTGGAAATCGGATTGATAGATAGCGATACCTTTATAAACCAAAGGGTGATTAACGCTAATAGTTTTGGTAAGCGGCTGTTTTAAATCACTATCCGTAATTACAATATCACTTTCAAACGATTTGGGCTGGCCAGTTGCGTAGTGTTCAATTCTAAAATCTTTTAGGGCAACTCTGAACGGCAGCTCTTGCACCAAATACCCATCACGCACGCGCACAAAAGCCACGTTATCGCTAACACCTTCTGGCAGTGTCATATTGGCTCTAAAAGAAGCATTATTTGCCGTTAGCCGACTAATTGCAGGCACTTGGCTTTCTGGAATATCCAGCGTTTCTATCTTTTTTTGTCCAAGTAACTCTTGTACCTTAAGCGGCAAATTGCCATCTAACAAGCCGCCAAAAAAGATAACCACCATCGCTACGTGAGTAAAAATATAGCCCAGTCTCTGATGTGTTCCCGCTTTGGCCGCAATCAGCTCATCGCCATTTTGTTGCGTTTTGAATTTGAATTTAAAACCTTGAGAGGTCAAATAATTGGCTAGTTTAGCTTTGGTAGTTGCCGCATCAGATTGTTGATTACCTAAGGTAAAAGATGCTTGATGACTAAAAGCGCGTAAAGATTTTTCAGGAGCGTGCTCTTTAAAAGTTTTCCATTCGCGCACCATTAATGGGCTGTTGCGGTAAATGCACAAACTGGTTGAAATGACCAAAAATAATAAGATGACTAAAAACCAAGTAGCATGATAAACATCGTACAAACCTAGCTTTTCAAACGCCTCAAACCAGAATTGGCCAAATTTGATAATGTAATTTTCGTATGGCTCGTTTTGTTTGAGTACGGTGCCAATAATAGAGGCAATACCTAGTACAGTGAGCATACTCACTGCAAAGCGCATAGAGCTTAGCAGCTCATAAAAACGTTGTGATGTGGTAATTGGTGGTTTCAAGGTGAGTGCTTAACGCTGTTTGCCTTCAGTGCGACGACATGAAAATTGAAAAACGACTTTTTGACACGCCTGCTGAAAGGTTTGTTGCAATAAACGTTTCAGCAGGTTTGAAAATTAACGCAAACCTTGCATGTAGTCTGCTACTGCTTGCATTTCTGCGTCTGTCATTTTGGCTGCAATTACCATCATCATCGGCGCATTGGCACGCTCACCTGTACGGAATGTTTTCAGTTGTTGGTAAGTGTAATCCGCATGTTGACCAGCCAAACGCGGGAATTGTTTAGGTATGCCAGCACCATTGGCACCATGGCAAGCCGCACAGGCTGGTACATTGGTTTTAGCAATGCCACCACGGTAGATTTTTTCGCCTAAAGAACCAACACCATTGGTTTTCGCTTTTGCCAATGTTTGTTTTTGTGCTGCAAAGTAAGTCGCCAAGTTTTGCATATCTTCAGGTGTTAAATTCGCCACCATGCCGCTCATTACGGCATTGGCGCGCGTACCTTCTTTAAAGTTTGTTAATTGTTTTAACAAATACTCAGGGTGTTGGCCAGCCAATTTTGGGTTCAAACTAATTGCGCTATTACCATCTGCGCCATGACAAGCTGCACAAACACCCTGCACAATTTGTTCTGCAGTTTGTTTGTTGGCAGCTGGTGCCGCATTTGCAACTACTGGCTCTGTTTTTTTTGCTGCATCGGTTGCAGAAAAAACCATATTTGAAGACAAACTAAGCGCTAAAACGGCGATTAAACTCACATGCTTAAACATTGTATTGCTTTCCTAACTATTTAATTAACTTAATATTTTATCAGACTTATATTTTATCAAATTAGGTCTGTTCGTGATAGCATTTATGCCTTAAGTTTTACAGACAGTTTATGCCATGCCGCTTTTTCAAAACGCCACCTTTTTTATCTCAGCCCACCATTTACGCGATTTACCACCAGCTTCTGGCATTGAAGTAGCCTTTGCTGGCCGCTCTAACGCAGGAAAATCTAGCGCACTTAACACATTGGCCAACCACAATCGTCTTGCCTTTGTCAGTAAACAACCGGGCCGCACCCAACTCATTAACTTTTTCACTTTAGGCAACGACCGCCATTTGGTCGATTTACCCGGTTACGGCTATGCAAAAGTACCTGAAAGCATGCGCGCCCACTGGCAAAGTGTACTGGCGCGTTATTTAAGCGAGCGTACTAGCTTGGGCGGCTTAGTATTGGTGATGGATAGCCGCCATCCACTCACACCTCTAGACCGCCAAATGTTGGATTGGTTTTGTCCAAGTGGTAAACCTGTGCATGTTTTATTAACAAAATCCGATAAATTATCGCGCGGTGAGGCTGGATTGACACTGGCGAAGGTACGCAAAGAGCTAATTGAAACTTGGGATAAAACCTATGGCAGCAATTGCACTGTGCAATTATTCTCAAGCTCTAAAAAATTGGGCGTAGAAGAGGCGGAAAAAGTGATTGGTGCTTGGCTGTTTGATGATGCGAATTCAGATACTTCAAACGAAACGCTAAACGCGAACAAAGACTAAATCCCAAACGCCATGGCCTAACTTAATACCACGATTTTCAAATTTAGTTAGCGGTCTGTAAGCAGGCTTTTCAGCATAATCTATCGCCGTATTTTTTAATTGCGCCTCTGCATTAAGTGCGTCTAAAACCCATTCAGCATACTCTTGCCAATCGGTTGCCACATGAATGTAAGCGCCCACTTTCAATTTAGTGCATAGCAGCTTTAAAAAATCGGCCTGAATCAAGCGGCGTTTATGATGGCGCTTTTTATGCCACGGATCAGGGAAAAAGATATGCACGCCATCCAAGCTATTGTCTGCAATCATCTGCTGCAGCACTTCCACCACATCATGTTGGATGATACGAATATTTTGGATGCTGGATTCTTCAATTAGCTTAAGCAAACTGCCAACGCCTGGCGTATGCACTTCAACCGCCACAAAATCGCAATCGGGCAAGGTTTGAGCAATTTTTGCGGTACTTTCACCCATACCAAAACCAATTTCTAGGATTTTTTTGCTGTTAGGTCTGGCAAATACTTGATTTAAATCCAGTAAATTCTCAGCATATTCAATGCCAAATTGCGGCCAAACTTTTTCTAGCGCATGCGCTTGGCCTTTGGTTAAGCGGCCTTGACGCAACACAAAGCTGCGAATACGACGATTCTTGTGCTCGCTAGGCACATCGTTTTCAGTTATTTCTGGTTTAATTAATTCGGTCATGCGCGCATTATACTTAAATTGTGGGCAATTTATTTTAGAGCATATGCGCTTTATCGCCGCCTTTAAAACCAATTAATGGCGAATCAAAATCCTTGCTTAAGGCTACTACTTTAAATAACTCGCCCATTTCGGCAGGGGATAATAATTTTTGCGCCGCTGCCGCCAATGGCGCATAAGCGGCCATGTCACTTGGTGATGTTTGACTTAAAATATCGAGTAGACCGCAATTCATTAAAAAACTGGCTTGATTACAATAACCCGCCAAATTTAAGTTTTGCGAAATACCCGCCTCAACAATTGCCGTAAAATTCACATGCGCGGTAATATCTTGCAGACCAATATAAATTAGTGGATTACTGTGCGCATAATGTTGGTAATGGCACATTAAAGTGCCTGCATCGCGCTGCGGATGATAATACTCAGCTGCGCCAAATCCATAGTCAATCATTAAAATGACGCCACGCTTTAAGCTGTTAGCCAAGCTGTGAATTAAGCCTGATGCGGCAGGGCAACATTCGGTCAAGTAATCGTCTGGCAGTGAGTACGTGCTTACTTCATCGCTTAACTTTCCCTCAACTAATGGCTTATCTTGCCATATAAATCCATTATCGAACGCAACACCGCGCTGTATTAAATTTTGCTGCGTCTTCCCAATTAGCTGAACAGGAATTGCATCTAGTATCTCGTTGCCAATAACAAGGCCAACAAAATCTACTGGCAGCGTATCTATCCAAACCACCCGTGCTAATAAATCGCTGGGTAGCTTTTGCAGATTTTCTAGCTGAATTTGGCGTAAGTAATCACTTACTTCTAAAATGTAATAAAACTGTGGCAGCGCCTGTAAAAGCTGCAACTCAAGTAGTAAATCGGCGGCCAATTTACCTGTGCCAGCACCTAACTCTAAAAGATTAGAAACCAAGTTATCTGCATTAATTTCGCTTAAAATCTGCGCCACTTGTCTTGCCAAAGTGCGCGCAAACAATGGCGAGATTTGCGGTGCTGTGACAAAATCGCCACCACCTTTTTGATTATCGGCGAACTTAAGTGCGCCGCCGCTGTAATAACCTAGGCTGGGCGTATATAAAGCCATTTGCATAAACGTGGCAAAATCTATCCAACCGCCTGCTTGCTCAATTTTTTGCTGAATTAAACGGCTTAATTGCTGGCTGTGATCTTGTGCAAGCGAGTCTGGAATAGGTAGATTTAGATGTAAATTTGAGGCCATAAGCCATTATAATATTCGATTAGTAAAGTGAGTGAATCTTGAGCGAATCTACCCAAAATAAAACCTTAAGCAATAAAGTCGTGTTGATTACGGGTGGCGCCAAACGTGTAGGCGCAGCCATTTGTCGCGAACTGCATGCTTGTGGCGCACAACTAATGATTCACTACAAAACCAGCACAGCCGAAGCACGTGCTTTGCAAGCTGAGCTGAATTTACAGCGCGCCAACTCTGTGGCGATTATTCAGGGCGATTTACTGAATATCGCGGTTTTACCAAGCTTAATTCAAGAAACAGTAAAGCATTTTGGCAAGCTTGACGTGTTAATCAACAACGCATCTAGCTATTACGCTACTGAAATTGGTGCGATTACTGAAGATAATTGGCAGGATTTAGTGGGTAGCAATTTAAAAGCACCGATGTTTTTAGCGCAAGCGGCAGCCAATGAGTTGCGCAAAAATCATGGTTGTATCGTCAATATTACCGATATGCACATTGAACGCCCAAAAAAAGGCTATGTGGTATACAGTGTTGCCAAGGCTGGTTTGGTTACGCTAACCAAATCGTTGGCGCATGAATTAAGCCCAGAAGTACGCGTGAACGCGGTAGCACCAGGCCCGGTGCAATGGCCAGAAAACAATCCGCAATTTGATGAAGTGTATCGCCAGCGGGTAATTTCACAAACGTTATTAAAGAAAATTGGCGAGCCAAAAGATATAGCCAAAGCGGTTAAGTTTTTGGTGGCTGATGCCCCTTTCATTACAGGCCATGTCTTGGCTGTTGATGGCGGGCGCTCATTAAATTTGTAGTTTCAAACTAGTACATACACTTATATATATGATTAAACATTTACCCGACAACCATTCCAATAACTTCATCAAATTGCGTAATAGCTTGATTTCAAGCACTGGTAAAGCCATTGGCGATTACAATATGATTGAGGATGGCGACACGGTTTTGGTGTGTATGAGTGGCGGTAAAGATAGTTACACCATGTTGATGATGTTATTGGCTTTGCAAGAGCGCGCGCCGATTGACTTTAAACTCATCGCGATGAATCTGGACCAAAAACAGCCGAATTTTCCTGCGCAAATTTTGCCAGAATACTTTAAAAACTTAGGTGTAGATTATCGTATTGTGGAAGCAGACACTTATTCGGTTGTAAAAGAAAAAATTCCTGAAGGTAAGACTACTTGCAGCTTATGTAGCCGCTTGCGTCGCGGCATTATTTATACAACAGCCAAAGAATTGGGTGCAAATAAAATTGCGCTGGGACATCACCGCGATGACATAGTAGAAACGCTGTTTCTTAACCTGTTTTTTGGGGCAAAATTAAAAGCCATGCCGCCCAAATTAGCGACTAATGACAAGCAAAATGTAGTGATTCGGCCTTTGGCTTATTGTGCTGAGAAAGACATTGCCAGCTATGCACGCCAAATGGAGTTCCCGATTATTCCGTGCGATTTATGTGGTAGCCAAGAGAATCTACAGCGCCAAAAAGTAAAAGATATGTTGCAAGCGTGGGAGCGTGAACAGCCTGGCCGTGTGAATAATATTTTCCGCGCAATAAGCAATGTAGAGCCTTCGCACCTTGCCGATACAAATTTGTACGATTTTAAAGGGTTAACCCAAGCCAATCCCAGTGATGAAGATCCTTTATTTGGTGATATCGCTTCCAAAGAGGCTGAAAGTCTTTTGACAAACTCAAGCGGCGCACTAAGTTTAGCCAGTAACGACGGTACGCGCATTGAGTTCACCCGAAATAAATAATTATTCGCTCGCAAAATAGTTAAATAACTGGTTTTTTGCATTGACTTATTGTCTATAAGACGATTAGCTTGCTATCATCTAGGCAATTACTCACTTTTAGCCATTATCCTAGGCATCAATGTCCAAACTACTCATTGTAGAATCACCATCTAAAGCGAAAACGCTTAAAAAATACCTTGGTAACGATTTTGAGGTACTAGCAAGCTATGGTCATATTCGCGATTTGATTCCTAAAAACGGCGCTGTTGACCCACTAAACAGTTTCGCCATGAAATATGACATTATTGAGCGCAATGCCAAACATATGGATGCCATTACGCGTGCGGTTAAAAGTGCTGATAGCATTTATCTAGCAACCGACCCGGATCGTGAAGGCGAGGCGATTTCTTGGCACATTGCCGAAGTACTTAACGATAAAAAACTACTCAAAAATAAGTTACTCAAACGCGTAGAGTTTAACGAGATTACGCAAACTGCAGTTAAGCACGCCATCGATAATCCACGCGATATCGCGATGAATTTGGTCAATGCCCAACAAGCGCGCCGTGCGCTAGATTATCTAGTTGGCTTTAATTTATCGCCACTTTTATGGAAAAAAATCCGCAGAGGCTTATCTGCTGGCCGCGTACAAAGCCCTGCTTTACGTTTGATTGTAGAGCGCGAATTAGAGATTGAAGCATTTCAATCGCAAGAATACTGGTCTATTCATTTAGATGCGCTGAAACATGCGCACAGTTTTAATGCCAAGTTAATCCAGTTGAATGGCGAAAAAGTAGAACAATTTACTGTGATTAATCACGACCAGCAGGCAGATATTGTCGGCAAATTATTACTAGCCAGCGCAGGTAAAACCACTGTTTCGCGCGTTGAAAAAAAACAACGCAGTCGCAGCCCCGCCGCACCATTTACAACCTCTACGCTGCAACAAGAAGCCGTGCGTAAATTGGGCTTTACCACTAGCCGCGCCATGCGCGTTGCGCAGCAATTGTATGAAGGCGTTGATATTGGTAGCGGTACTGTTGGTTTAATTACCTATATGCGTACCGATTCATTTAGCTTGGCGACTGAAGCGGTAATGAGTATTCGCGATTATGTGAAAAAGAATTTTGACGCCGAATATTTGCCAAAATCGCCCATTATGTACAAAACCAAAGCCAAAAATGCGCAAGAAGCGCATGAGGCGATTCGTCCGACCGATATTGCGCGCAGCCCAACGGCGATGCGCAAATACCTGAATGATGAACAATTTAAATTGTATGAAATGATTTGGAAGCGCACGCTGGCTTGCCAAATGTCGCCCGCCAAATTTGATGCGGTGAGTGTGGATTTAAGTGTGGGCAGTGATGCCAATTTATTCCGCGCAACGGGTCAAACCTTGGTGTTTCCAGGTTTTATTGCGGTGTATATGGAAGGTCGCGATGATGAAGAGGAAGAAGGTGAAAGCAAATTACCGCATCTGGAAACTGGTGAGATTTTAAACGTAGAAAAAATCTATGGTGATCAACACTTTACCGAACCGCCACCACGATACGGTGAAGCCAGTTTGGTGAAAATTTTAGAAGAGTACGGTATTGGCCGCCCTTCTACTTATGCCAGCATTATCAGCACGCTGCAAGACCGTGAATACGTGATTTTGGACAAAAAGCGTTTTACGCCGACTGATGTTGGCCGTGTCGTGAATAAGTTTTTAACCGAACATTTTACTAAATATGTGGATTACGGCTTTACTGCTAATCTCGAAAATGCCTTGGATAGCGTTGCTGACGGTTCGCGCGAGTGGATTCCGTTGATGGACGAATTTTGGCAAGGCTTTAATCAGCAGATTATCAGTAAGGCCGATGTTGACAGACCAGGTAACGAGTTAATCGACGAAGCGTGCCCAAAATGTGGCAAACCACTACAAAAACAACTCAGTCGTTACGGTACTTTTATTGGCTGTACGGGCTATAACGCCGAGCCAAAATGCGACTACAAACGTAGCATGAATGGCACAGCGCAAGCAGGTGCTGATCCAGTCACCATCGGTATTGATGCTGATTCTGGCAAAGAGATTTACTTAATGAATGGGCCTTATGGTCCTTATCTACAAGTTGGCGTGGCGATTGAAGGCGAAAAGAAAAAGCCAAAACGCGTGAGCATTCCAAAAGAGATACCAATTAGCAATGTGAATATTGATATCGCTAATATGCTGTTATCGTTGCCGCGTGATTTAGGTTTGCATCCGGAAACCAATAAAAAGATTGTGGCGAATATTGGCCGTTTTGGCCCATATGTGAATCATGATGGCAAGTTTAAATCGATTCCAAAATCCGACAGTGTATTCAGTATTGATAATGCTGGCGCTGTGGCATTATTGGCCGCCGCTAACACAGGCCCTGCCCCATTGTTAGAACTTGGTGCGCATCCGTCTGGTGAAGGCAGAATTGAAGTATTTGCTGGCCGCTATGGCCCTTATGTGCAACATGGCAAACTACGTGCAACTTTACCAAAAAGCATTGAGCCTGAATCATTAACGCTGGAAGAAGCACTTGGATTGCTGGCAGAAAAAGCCGCTAAAGATGAAGCAACTGGCAAAACGAGTACCAAGAAAGCGGCAACTAGAAAGGTGCCTGTTAAAAAAGCAGTAGCTAAAAAAGCTAGCACAACAACCAAAACAGCCGTAAAAAAAGTGGCTACAAAGAAACCAGCAACTAAAAAAGCAAGCGTTAAAAAACCTACTGCAAAAAAAGCCACTGCTGAATAAGACAATTTAGTCAAAAAAACGGCACCGAGTCGAGTTTCGGTGCCGTTTTTTTATGACTATTTTTGATTTAAGCCTGATTTTCAGACTTAAAAAGACTTAAACCTAATTTAAGAAATTCTGCCCGCCATTACCTCATCAGAAGATGGCTTTAATGTCGAAGAATCAATTTGGCCAGTAGTGGTCATTTTTGGGTCGCTATTGTATTCCATCCATTTGCGTACACGGTTAGCATCACCTATACGCGTCATCTTGCCATTAGAATCTAACAACACAATAATCATTGGCTCGCCTGCTATTTGCGCCTGCATAACCAAACAGCGTCCTGCTTCAGAGATATAGCCTGTCTTCGACAATCCAATTTGCCACTCGCCACCACGAACCAAACCATTGGTGTTATTGAAATTAACGCCATAAGTATGTCCATTTACGTACACTTCATGCGATGGACTTGTACTTGCCATTCTAATCTCTGGATATTGGTATGCAGCTGCAACCATTTTTGCCAAATCTTCAGCTGTAGATACATTGCCGCTATTTAAGCCTGTTGAATCCAGAAAAGTAGTATTGGTCATACCCAATTGAATCGCTTTTGCATTCATGGCTTTAATAAATGCGTAGCGCCCGCCAGGATAATGACGGCTAAGCGCTGAGGCTGCACGATTTTCAGAAGCCATTAAAGCTAATTGCAACATATCGCTACGGCTTAATTCAGCACCTACTTTTAATCGTGAACTTGTGCCTTTTAGGTAATCAACGTCACCTTCAGAAATCGTTAATATTTCATCGAGTGATAGTTGCGCATCCAGCATTACCATTGCTGTCATTAATTTAGTAATAGAGGCAATTGGCGTTGTAGCATTTGTATTTTTTGCGTAAACAACTTCACCAGTATTTTGATTAACAATCAATGCCTTAGCTGATGAAAGTTGCAACATACCGCTGCCATCATAGCGATCAGCAGCCAAATATTGCGCTTGTGATAATGCAGGCGCTTTACGAGATTTATAGACTACTTTTTTTAATCTACTATTTTTAAGGCGTGAGCGTGAAGAAATACGCGATTTTGAAACACTGCCTTTTTGGCTAGTGTGGATACGTTTTTGCGATTTTTTTTGCACCGCCAGCGATTCTATTGGCGTTGCCACCAAAGAAAATGCTACATAAAATAGCATTAACTTTTTAAGTAATTTAGTCATGATACAACCTTTAATTCGACATCGTTTAAACAAATAATATATAGAAAATGGTTATTTGTCATTAACTTAGCGCATATTTGTAAAATTAATATTAACATATTTTATATTTAGTCTTTTTTGTCACAAGCGCTCATGAACTCTGACAAAACTTAAACATCAAAGTTAGCAACAAATGCTAACGATATGCGAAAATAATCGTACTTAATCAAACTTACCATTATATAAAACAATGAAATTTCCAGATACCCTGTATTACACCTCAGAACATTTATGGGTTAGCCAATCCGCTACTGGCGAATGGCTTGCTGGCATTACGGATTACGCGCAAGATTTATTGGGCGATATTGTTTTTATTCAGCCGCCAAATATTCACGATGTGTTAACCAATGGCGTCGCTTGTGGGGTAGTGGAATCGGTTAAAACTGGTTCAGACCTACACGCGCCTATGAATGGCACAGTGACAGAAATTAATACCGATTTATTGAATGCCCCAGAAGGCATTAATGATAAACCGTACACTGCTTGGATATTTAAATTTAAGCCTAACGATATCAGCGATACCGCACATTTTTTAAGCGCTGGTGCGTACGCAGATTTAGTAAATACATAAATCATTCAGTTTAATCAAGGTAATACAAACTTTACTTTTAACAGTAGTTCTTGCAAGTCTTCAGTTAATTGGCGGCGCAAATCACTTTCTAATGCAGGTAGTGCACTTGCCAACAATTGCTCAATATTGTCACGCAACACTTCTTGAACTGCTGGCAAATCACCATTGATTGTAGATAAAAAGCTTTCCCTTACTTGTACACTTTCTGCATTTAAGTCCTCTACAATTTTTGCTTTTACTTCATCTGTGGCTGCTACATAAATATTCGGCATCGCCTCGTTTAAATCCGCACGAATTTTCGCCAAAGCTTCGGTTTGAATATTTTGCAATTGCTGTTGTAAATCTTTCTCAGCAGATTCTGTAATTGTTTGATAAGACTTCGTTAAATCTTCCGTTAATTTTGTCTGATATTGTTGCAGCGATGCATCATGAAACGCCTGCATATCTGAGGTTAATTGTAGTTTAGTGCTTGCATTCGCTTCAGCGTTAAGCGACTCAATATCCGCCTTTACTTGCTCCGCTGTGGCACTGTAAATGCCAGGAAGGGCGTCATTTAAGCTAGCTTGAATCTGTGTAATTGCGTCTGTTTGCAAAGTTTGCACTTGCTGTTGTAAATGTTGCGCTGAGTTTTGCGTTACAGTTTGGTAGGCATGCTCTAAATCTTGTGTGATTTGCGCTTCACTCTGCTTTAAGAAATCACTCTTTATCGCTTGCAGATCCCCATTCAACTCTTGCTGAATTTTTGTAGTTGCATCTGTTTTAACGGCCTCAACAAATGTGTTAATTTCACTAGCAGCAGTTTGTGTGGTCGACTGCATCACATCTGTTAACATGCGATCTACTTGAGTGATAGCCGCTGTTTGCAAGGTGGCCATTCTTTCAGACAAATTAGCATGCACTACTTCTGCGCTGGCCTGATACATGCGTGGTAACTCAGTTTTCAAATCCGCTTTGGTTTTATCCACAAAATTGGCAATATTCGTCTCAATAGTAGCTTGCATTTTGATGATTTCAATTTGCAAATCTTTAACTACATCTTTTCTAATTGCGTCTTTCAAACCCTCTATAACAGCCTGAGTAATATCGGCTTCTAACCTAGGCTTAACATGATTAGTGACACGCGCAATAAACTCAGGCGTAATACCTAGCGTGGGGTCGCTATTTTGCTTGCTAGCCTGCGATTTAAAATCCTGTGTGCTTTCTGCCACTCGCTCGGCCCTCATTTTGGGCTGATAGATCTCAGTCAATACGGGGATTTTGTTATCTGTTGAATTGTCGGCCAAAATAATCTGTGTCCTGTGTAAATGGGCTATTACTAAACGTTTGTTTTTGCCTGATCAAAATGCTGAATTTCATAACCCCTGTCGCGATAAAATTTATAGCGTAACCGCGCATTTGATTTGTCCAATTCATCATTACCCACGATTTCAATCAAATGCGTAAAACGGCTAAAAAATGACGGCTCTTGCGCTGTTAAATTAATCAGCAACTCGTCTTGCACGACATTATCTAACTGCCCTGTCGCGTTTTTTTTGCATGCGATAATAATTGGCGATTGTTTTGCTTGAGAATGATGCGCGAATGAATGTGGCAAAAAGCTGGCTGGCTGGCTCTGCCACAAACAATCGGACACTTTAACCGCACTCTCAACATCTTCTGCAAAAACAGTGATTTGCTTTTGCTTAAACAATGCCTTCTCTACAAGGCTGGCTAGTAGTGACTGCTTATCTGCTACGTTAGAATAAAATTCAATGCGTGTCATGTTAATCAGTACTTAAACAAATGAATTCAAGCGGTATTTTTTAAGCAGCGCGCTGGATTAAAAATGTGGTTAATAATGGCACAGGGCGGCCTGTACCACCTTTTTCTTTGCCACTTTTCCATGCTGTGCCTGCAATATCCAAATGCGCCCAATCGTATTTTTTTGCAAAGCGCGACAAGAAGCAAGCAGCCGTAATGCTGCCACCCGCACGGCCGCCAATATTCGCCATATCAGCAAAATTGCTGTCTAGCTGGCTTTGAAATTCTTCCCATAACGGCATATGCCATGCCCTATCATGCGCTGCTTCGCCCGCCTCTATCAGTTCTTTGGCAAGCGCATCTTTGTTACTGAATACAGCACTTGGATGATGGCCCAAGGCAATCACACAAGCGCCTGTTAACGTGGCAATATCTACCACCGCGCTTGGCTCAAAACGCTCTGCGTAAGTCAGCGCATCACATAAAATCAAACGGCCTTCTGCATCGGTATTCAGCACTTCAATGGTTAAACCTGCCATTGAGGTCAAAATATCACCCGGCTTAATCGCGCCTGCATCTGGCATATTTTCGCAAGTTGGAACTACCGCCACCACATTGATGGCCAAGTCCATTTCGCCAATGGCTTTAAACGTACCCAGCACACTCGCTGCGCCGCACATATCGTATTTCATCTCATCCATATCACCACCTGGTTTTAATGAAATGCCGCCTGTGTCAAAGGTAATGCCTTTGCCCACTAGCACCACTGGTTTTTGCGATTTTTTACCTTTTAAGTGCTGCAACACAATCAAACGTGGCGGCTCTACGCTACCCTGCGCAACGCCTAAAAACGAGCCCATGCCCAATTTCTCAATTTCAGCGCGCTCTAAAACCTCTACTTTAAAACCGTATTGCTTAGCCATTAGCTTGGCTTGTTCGCCTAAATAGGTTGGTGTGCAAATGTTTGGTGGCAAATTACCCAAATCTTTTGCCACGGTAACACCAGCTGCGATAGCGGCGCCCTGTTTAATCGCAGATTCAGCAGCGTCATTATCAGCTTTATCCACATGAATCGTTACTTTAGTTAAAGCGATTGGGTCTGCTTTTTTGGCTTTAATCGCGTTTACTTGATAAGTCGCATCCAACACAACTTCTACCAATTGCGCCACTTTTGCATGCGTATCTGATTTCTTAATCGCAATTTCGGCTAAAAACAGGCTGGCATGGGTAACACCTTTGGGCAGCGCTTTAACAGCGGCGCGTACTACTTGGCGATATTGCTTTTCGTTAAATTCATCCTGCTTGCCTAAACCCACCAGCATCACGCGACTGGCTTCAACTCCGCTTAATTGATGCAAAACTAAGCATGAATTCAATTTGCCCTCAAAATCCCCATTTTTTAAAACGGTCGATATGGCTTTATCTGAAGCTTTATCCAATTCTTTTGCGGCATCACTTAATTTATTGCCTTCAAATACGCCTACAATGGCGCAATCTGAGCGTTGTTTTTCAGGATTTCCGTTTTTTATGCTAAATTCCATTGCTAGTCCTTTTAGATTTAAAGCTATTTAGATTCAAGCTTTTATTTATTTAATTCGTTTTAAACAATTATCCAGCGTTTTTGGGCTAAATCAAAGCCTAAATTGGAACATTATTAAATTGCGTATATTCAAAAAATCATTATTGCATGAGTTGATTAGTACCGCTGGTGCGCTGTTCTTAATACTTATTGGTATTGTTGTTGCGCAACGCGCAGGTAATCTTATTCGATTAGCCTCTAAAGGCATATTGCCAAATGACGCAATCACCACTTTGTTAGGCTTTAACATGGTTAAGTTCCTGCCCATGATTTTATCGCTAACCATTTTCCTTAGCGTATTGCTTACCTTAACCCGCTGGCATCGCGATTCTGAAATGGCGGTTTGGTTTAGCTCTGGCTTAAGCATTAGCAAATGGATACGCCCTATTTTGACTTTTGCGATTCCTGTAGTAATTGTGGTTTCATTGCTCAGTTTTTTGGTAATGCCTTGGGCTACGCAAAAAGTTGAAGATTACCGCGTACAGCTTAAAAGTCGAGATGAGCTAGCATCAATCACACCTGGCGTTTTTAAAGAGTCTAATGGCGGTGAGCGTATTTACTTTGTTGAAAGTTTTGACGAACTTGGCAAAGTGGTTAAAAACATTTTTATACAATCTGTGCAACATCAAAAAACAGGTGTGATTGTGGCATCTGAAGGTAGCCGCGAAAAAGCTGAAAATGGTGATAACTTTATTGTGCTAGAAAAAGGACGGCGCTATGAAGGCAAACCAGATACAGCAGAAGTCTCTACCACTGAGTTTGAGCGCTATGCGATACGCATAGAAACCAAAGAAGTAGCGCGCGAACCCAACAGCACCAACGCAACCTCTACAGAAATTTTGTTAAACAGCAAATCGGCTGCAGATGCCGCAGAATTACAATGGCGTTTAGCAATCCCAATATCGGCATTAATATTAGTATTATTGGCAGTACCACTTAGCTTTGTAGATCCGCGCGCAGGTCGCTCACTCAATTTAATGTTTGCGTTACTTATCTACATTATTTACAACAATATACTCAGTATTTTTCAAGCATGGGTCACGCAGGGGCGCTTAAGCACTTTAATTGGTTTATGGCCAGTGCATCTGTTTTTCTTCATGCTGGCCGTTTATATGTATTATCGCCGCACTTATTTATTGCCAATTGTGCCCCTATTTATCTCTTCTTTGTGGCCCAGTAAACGCTTTAAAAAATCGTTAATATGAATATTTTTAACCGCTATCTTTGGCAAGAAACCTGCATCAATATCTTAATGATTATGCTGGGTTTATTAGCCCTATTTTCTTTCTTCGATTTAATTCAAGAGCTAGATACACTTGGCCGCGGCGATTATGGCATCAGCACCATGCTGGTATTCGTACTGCTTAGCATTCCTGGCCATATTTATGAGGTAGTGCCAGTAGCGGTTTTGGTTGGCATGATGTATAGCCTTGGCACTTTAGCGCGAAATTCAGAACTTGTGGTGATGCGCGTAAGTGGTATTTCTGTGATGAATATTGGCTGGATTTTAATTAAAGTTGGCTTTTTATTTACCATCATTACTTTTCTAGTCGGTGAATTAATTACACCAATTAGCGAAAAAATGGCGCAGCGCATGCGCATAAAAGCCACCGATTCTGTTGTGGCACAAGATTTTAAAACTGGCCTTTGGGTTAAAGACGGTAAAAGCTTTGTCAACGTAGAAAATGTGCTGCCAGATGCCAGCTTGCTGAATATTCATATTTATGAATTTGATGAAAATTTTAGATTGCGTAGCATTAGTAATGCCAAAAGTGGCTCATTTGATGAAGAGCGTTGGCGATTAGAGAAAGTAACTCAGACCAAATTTAACAACGCCAAAGTGATTCAGCAAACGAATATACAGACCCAATTTTTTAAAGAAGCCAATTGGAAGTCGCTCATTCGGCCAGAATTGCTCAATGTGCTACTAGTAGCGCCAGAAAAAATGTCTGCATGGAATTTGTATTCGTTTATCAACCATTTAAATGCCAATAAGCAAAAAACCACACGATACGACGTAGCGCTTTGGGCAAAAATGATTTACCCACTTGCTTGCATGGTGATGGTGATTTTGGCTTTGCCGTTTGGATTTTTGCAGCAGCGTTCTGATGGCACTAGTGCCAAAATATTTATTGGCGTCTTGCTAGGCGTTGTGTATCAAATTATGAATAGGGTATTTATTCACTTGGGTGTGCTAAACGATTGGCCACCGCTCATGAGTGCGATTATTCCAACCATTTTATTTTTATTGGCTGGCTTGAGCCTGCTATTTATAGTAGAGCGACGTTAGTCATTTAACTAATTTAGTTGGCAGATTTTTCAACTGGAATAAAACAGGTTTTAAGTATTCTATCGTGCAAATATAAGCGATTTTTATCCAATAAAACCCATAAAAAACCCAAGCCAAAGATGCCTGCAGATAGACTGGCTAAAACGTAACGAATAAGGGCTTGTTTAGTATTAAGCAAGCCACCTGTTTGAGTCACCAATTTCATGCGCCACGTTTGGTTAGCCAATGTTTGGCCACTTTTACGCCAGCACCATACAAAATAAGCACCTGTTACCGCCCATAAGCTCATCTGCAAAAACAAACGTTTATACGATTGCGTGGCATCCCCAAACAATGCTACAAAAACCCATGCGCTAATAAACCACAAGGCAATTAATAACAACAGTTCGTACACGCAAGCGGCCAGCAATCTGAAGTATCCAATTTTCTTGTTTAAACTTTCTTTGCTTACTGTCGTATTTTCAGTCATTGCTTAGTTCAATTTCTTAAATGTTGGCACAGAAAAAAGCCCGCATTAATCATACGGGCTGTGTCAAAAATAGAGCCTATTTTTATTCCAAATCAGGCGAATACTCTAACTCTGGTGAGTCTTTACGCAATTTTTGACGCTCTACTTCGGAAAGCTTTTGATAATCAGCCCATTTTTTTCGCACTTCATCTTTTTTTTCTGGGCTTAATGCATAAAACTGTTGGTAACGTTTGCGCGCATTTTCGCGCTCATATGGTGTCATGCGGCTCCAACTATTTAGGCGCTTTTGCACACGTTGCTGTTTTTGCGCGTCCATTTTTGGATAATCAGCGGCAATATCCAGCATTTTCTCACGCTGCCATGGGCGCAAAGTATCCCATTCAGAACCTAAAGGCGATAGCACTTTACGCTGTTCATCTGTGAGCTCAGACCAATTTTTAACCTGCGCATTGCTACTGCCGTTGTCTGTAAGTGAAGATTTAATACTACCAATATCGCCCATTGCTAAATATAAAGGTTCAGCGGCATGTGGGTTTTCTTGTGCGTGCAATGAGCCAACAGCCAGTAATAACAATAATAATATTTTATTCATTACATTTTATTTTCTAAAAAAACCATACAAACAAAACTATATTAACCAAATTTTTTAACGCTAAACCTTTTAGTGCTAAACCTTATAATTAAATGCAATTAACAGCAATATTAAAGCATCATTAATCAAACACTAAAGTTTAGCTTGAGTGTTGTTTAGTCGGGGCTCAAAACCTCTATCTACAAAAGCTTCTGGTGGTAAATCAGAGCCCAACAAAAAGGCATCGCCAACTTCAGTTTGTTGACTCAATACTTGCATTAATACAAAGCCAGCAATGATTGCACCAAGCAATAAGCCAGTTGAGGCAACGCGGTGGTGATCTGCCCAAGAAAATAATTGGCCCATTGTACCGTCTTCATTCACAACAGCGCCTGATTGATTTTGGGCGTGCGCTTTTATTGCCAGCTCTCTACTATTTTCAAGCTGTTTAAGTGTGCGCATTGTTAAATGGTTGGAATGCGTATTAAGCAAGCCCGCAATTTGCTTGGCTTGCTCTTCAGAAAAATGCATGTCTTGTTGTTTATTGCTATCTGTATTTAAGGGGGTCATTGTCATTACTCTACTCCTAAATGTGCAATTGCGCGTGCGCCTAAACCTTGCTTTTGTAGCAAGGCAGCAAGTGTGTGCACTGCACGAGAGCAATGTGTTTTCACACTGCCTTGTGAGCAACCCATCACTTGGGCCGTTTCCGCAACGTCCATATCTTCCCAGTAACGCAATATAAAGGCTTCACGTTGACGTGCGGGTAATTTTTCAATCGCTTTTTCGATGATTTTCATGGTCTGGCTTTGCTCAAGTTGCGCCATTGGATTTTCAGATTCATCTTCCACATCAATGGTATCTAGTGGGTCGTGATCTTCTTCACCATCTTGCCCAGCGCCAAAAGACGAAAGCAAGGTTGTCCACATATTGCGTACTTTTTGCCTACGCCAAAAATCGCGCATGGTATTTTGCAAAATACGCTGAAATAGCATGGGGTATTCTGCAACGGGCTTATCGGCGTATTTTTCAGCCAGCTTAAGCATCGAATCTTGCACAATATCTAAAGCTGCATGCTCATCGCGCACAGCATAGACCGTTTGCTTAAAAGCACGGCGCTCTACATCGCGTAAAAAATCTGATAATTCTTGAGAACTTGCCATGAAATATTTTATTAAGTTGTTATCGTCAGTATAACAGTTTTAATTTTGCAGCTGATTGGGGTTTTTAATGTTGTCTATACTCGCTATATTCATTGGCAAGTTTCTATATGCGGTTATTTTTGGTTACAATCATTGCTGTTAAAGACTTTTATGCTTGAAGGAAATATATGGTGCGTGTTTTATTATTAATTGCATTGGTATGGTTGCTATACATTGTGATTAAGCGTGCTTTTTTAGATTCAAACAATCATCCAACATCACAAAATAATAGAGCCGAAGAAAAAATTGTGCAATGCTCAGCCTGCGGCATGCACGTTCCAGAATCCGAAACAATTCAAAGAAATAGTTTAGTTGTTTGTAATAATCCTGATTGCAACAAAAACGTTTAAATCATGGCAATCCTGCTAACACCAAATATCGATGACACTTTAACCACCGCCCGCTGGCGCAGCTTAAAGCTTTATAACGGCTATCGCTTACTCATTGCAATTCTATTTTTGGTTACACAAAGCGCAATAGGCAATGATTATTTTTTAAAAGACATCGAAGTTAATTTATTTTCTAGTTTGGTGCTGGCTTACTTTATTTTTAGCTGCATATCTGCCATTTTTACTTGGGTAGAAAAACCTAATATTGATTTTAATTTACCCGCGCAAATTATTATTGAAATAATATTTATTGTGCTTTTGATGCATGCGCAGCATGATGGAGTTACTGGCATTGGTTTGCTGCTTATTATTACCATTGCCAGTGCCAGCTTAATTAGTGATGGTCGATTCGCACTATTTTATGCGTCCTTAGCCACTATTGGCATTCTGCTTGAGCAGTCTTATCAATTGGCTACTGCATCCAAACCTATGGAAAATTATACGGGCGCGGTAATGCTAAGCTTAAGTTGCTTTGCGACGGCATGGCTGGCATATAGCCTAGCTAAACGTGTGCAGCAAAGCGAGCTACTGGCTTCTCAACGCGGTTTAGATGTGCAAAATATGGCGCAGATTAACGCGCTGATTACCCATGAAATGCAAGATGGCGTGCTGGTTGTCGATCAAAACTTACAAATCAAACATTACAATAGCCAAGCCAATCGTTTGTTGGGATTTGATGCCGAAGACAGCGAGCCAGACAATTGGCAAGAAAAGTTTTTAAAAACCATATCGCCTGAAATCAGCGACATGATTCAGCATTGGATGAATGAACAGACTTTATCTGCCGAAACTGGCCCTACGAATATTTTAAAACTCAATACATCATCGCGCGAGCTCAGATTAAGATTGCTATCTCTTGCTGAAAATCGGCATCAAGGCGCAGTGATTTTTATTGAAGATTGGTCGCAAATGCAAACACAGGCGCATCAAGTTAAGCTAGCCGCACTAGGGCGCTTAACCGCTAATATAGCGCACGAAATTCGCAACCCGCTAAGCGCCATTAGTCATGCCAATCAATTGCTACAAGAAGAACAAGAGGAAGAAAATAGTAACCCAGCCAACAAGCGTATGCTGCAAATTATTGCCGACAATGTGCAGCGACTTGATCAGATTATTAAAGATGTATTAGAGTTAAATCGCCGCGATCGCACGAATCAGGAAATGATTCATCTGGAAAATTTTGTAACCGATTTTTATACACAGTTTTGCGCTGTAGAAAAAATTCCCTCGCAATGTTTTAAACTGGTATTGCATAACGCTGATACCGTGATTGCCTTTGATAGACGCCACTTAAACCAAATTTTGTGGAATTTGTGCAAAAATGGTTGGCGCCATTCTAAAAACACAGAGAACAGTTTGAGCTTAACCATTTTAAGCTCTACAAAAAGGCAAGATGTACAAATTGAAATTGCTGATGATGGCGAAGGCATACCAGAAAATGTACGCAGCCATTTATTTGAGCCATTTTTTACCACTGAAAAATCGGGAACAGGTTTGGGCCTTTATATTGCACGCGAACTGGCTGATGCCAATGGTGCAAAATTACAACTAAAAGCAGCCGCTAAACCAGCAATTGCGGATGCTGGCTCTCAATTTGTTATGTATATTAAGAAGGCTTAAATGTAATGGCACAATTTAATTGCTTGGTAGTGGATGATGAAACTGATATTCGCGAACTAGTGGTGTTAACGCTTGAGCGCATGGATATTCGCGCTGACAGCGCAAGCAGCTTAACCGAAGCAAAACAATTATTGGCTAGCCAAAGCTACAACTTATGCTTAACTGATATGCGCTTGCCTGATGGTCTTGGGCTTGAATTAGTGCAGCATATTGCCGCCAATCATGCTGGCTTACCTGTTGCGGTAATTACCGCTTATGGCAGCGCAGAAAATGCCGTTTCTGCTTTAAAAGCAGGCGCATTCGACTATCTCACCAAGCCAATCTCGCTTAAGCAGTTGCGCCCTTTAGTGGAATCGGCGCTTAAGCTTTCTAGCTCTGATGCTAAACAAACCAGCAATACGGTAGCTCTAATTGGGCAATCGCCTGCGATGGATTATGTGCGCAATATGATTGAAAAATTAGCGCGCAGCCAAGCGCCTGTTTACATTAGCGGCGAATCGGGTAGTGGTAAAGAATTGGCCGCACGTTTAATTCATAGCAATAGCTCGCGCCGCGACAAAAGTTTTGTGGCTGTTAACTGTGGCGCTATACCTGAAAACTTAATGGAAAGTGAATTCTTTGGCTACAAAAAAGGGGCATTTACAGGCGCTGCACAAGATACCTCTGGGCTATTTCAAGCGGCAAATGGCGGCACTTTATTTTTAGACGAAGTAGCCGATTTACCGTTAGCTATGCAAGTTAAATTACTGCGCGCAATTCAAGAGAAAAAAGTACGTACTGTAGGCGGCACAGCGGAAGAAACTGTGGATGTGCGCATTATTAGCGCCACCCATAAAAACTTAAGCGATATGATGAGTAATGGCTTATTTAGGCAAGATTTGTATTACCGTTTAAATGTGATTCAGCTCAAAATGCCTGCTTTAAGGGATAGGCCAGAAGATATTCCCGAATTAACGCAAAAATTGTTGCATAAACTTTGCGAGTCACAATCGATTAACGTGCCTGCTTTAGATGAAAGCGCCGCTAAATTGATTAGCAAGCTGCATTTTGATGGCAATGTGCGTGAGCTAGAAAACATGCTAGAACGTGCATTGGCATTATGTGATGGCCAAAAAATATGCACCGATGATTTGTTGATGGATCATGAATTTAAATACCGCGCTGACGACAAAATTACATTCGACCCAAGCAAAACGCTTGAAGTGGGATTATCTGAATATTTAGAAGATATTGAAAAACGTGCCATTTTAAAAGCATTAGCAAAAGCCAATAATAATAAAACCGCCGCCGCAAAATTATTGGGCGTGAGTTTTAGAACGTTAAGATACCGATTAGCCAAGCTGGGCTTGGCTAAGGATGATGACGCAGATATGTCGGACGAAAGCTTGTACGACTAAGGACTCACTGTGCGTTTCGTTATTCCCTCCTACTGGGGAATAACGGTAGCAACGGGGTTTTGTATTAGCTTAGTGCGATGACCAAATAAGTAATATACATCACGCCATTAACCAGCAAATGCCACACGCGAATACCGCCTTTTGCCATTAAATAACGCATCCAAACTGCTGCAAGTAAGGTAATTACCAGCCCCCAAACCACCTCTGGACGTGGCTCCCACGGCGTTAACGAAATACCAATTGCAGGCAACAAAGTGCCTTGAAACACCATGGCACCTGTGATGTTGCCAAATGCTAGCGTGTCTTTACCTTTACGAATCCACAAAATACTGTTCACTTTTTCGGGCAATTCAGTCGCGATTGGAATAATCAGTAATGACAGCATAAGCGTTGAAATACCTATAATGGCTGCCGCTTCTTCAACGCCGTTAATAAAGCCTTTTGCGCCCGCAATTAACAATAACAAGCCTAAAACAATCTGCAAACCAATTGTGAAGCTATTGGTTGGAATGCCAAGCCTGCTCATAAACATAGGGCTTTCCGCTTCAGTGGCATGGCCTTCTTCAACTAAATCTTTAGAGGCGCTTAATGTCATCCACACATAAACCACATAAATCAGCACCATCACTAAACCCAACATATGGCGTACGACAATATTTTCGTGCGGCACATATAAAGCACCAGCAGCTACAATAAATGCAAAAATAAAAAAGTTTAAATCGCGCGTAAGGCCTGTGCGCTCTGGGCGTAAATGACCATTGGTACCGCGGCGTTTCCATACTGAAATAGCCATTAGGCTAATCGATAAAGTGGCTAACATGAGTGGTGCGCCTAAAATCGCGCCTACGCCAATTTCGTGATTAGTTGCCATACTGGCAGTGCCTGCAAAAATCGCTAAAAGCGGCACCATGGTTTCTGGTAAAGCAGTGCCAACAGCCGCAAAAAGCGATCCTGTCACGCCCTCTGACCGCAACCAAAATAACAATCAGCATTACAAATAACTGTAAGAAAACCATGCTTAAACATCTCTAAAAATTAGGTAAGATGTTATTTTATCGGATTAATCGTGGTTTTTACTAACAATCTTGGTTTTGACTAAATAATTCATCATGTTGCACATCAACCCACAAGGATTTATTACCAGCGCTAAACAAGTATGCTCACCCAATTTTGATGAGCGGCCTTGCACCGAGTTAGCAACTCCAGAAATTAGCATGATTGTGATACACAATATTAGCCTGCCGCCCAACCAATATGGCGGTAATGGCATTATTGAGTTATTTACCAACACGCTTAATCCTGATGAGCATCCTTACTATGCTGAAATTTATACGCGCAAAGTGTCATCGCATTTTTTAATTAGGCGCGATGGTGAATTAGTGCAGTTTGTGTCATGTTTGCAGCGCGCTTGGCATGCTGGTGTATCAAATTGGCTGGGCCGTGAACGTTGCAATGATTTTTCTGTCGGAATTGAGCTGGAAGGTAGTGACTTTGATGCGTTTGAGTTGGCGCAATACAATACACTGCAAGCCTTGATTGAAACTTTAAAAAATACTTACTCCATTCAAACAATTGTTGGCCATTCGGATATTGCGCCTGGGCGTAAAACAGATCCAGGCCCTTATTTTGATTGGTCAATCGTTAAACAAGATACTGAATAATCGCGAATCATATGCAAACAAAAAAATCTGCTGTCCATCATCATTTCATTCGCGCTTTAATTGCTGCTACCATTGGTTTAAGTGTTGGCGCTTGCAGCAAAGATGAAGCCGCAGACACAAAATCTGATGCTGCTAATCTTAAATCTACGCAAATTAGCGTTGTAAAAGTAGATACCAAAAACTTGTCTTTGTATGAAGAATCAGTGGGCACTTTAGAAGGTGTGATAGACCCAACTATTGCGGCAGAAATCTCTGCACGTGTTTTAAAAGTGTTGGTGCACCCTGGGCAAACGGTTAAAAAAGGTGAAACACTGGCATTGTTAGATGGAAGTGATTTTGGTTATCAGCGGCAAGAATCTCTATCTGAGGTGGCGCGTATTGAAGCACTGCTAGCGAATCAGGCCAAAATTGTAGAGCGTAACCGCGCTTTAGTTGAAAAAAACTTTATATCAAAAAATGCGTTAGATGACGCCAATACACAGCAGGATGCGTTAAAACAACAATTAGCAGGCGCTAAAAGCCGTATTGCCACTATTAATCATAATGGATCTAAAAATAGAGTTGTTTCGCCAACAGATGGCGTGGTGGAAAAACAATTAGTGGCAACGGGCGATTATGTGCGCGTGGGTGACCCTATTGTGCAAATCATCAGCAAAAAGTTACTGCGCGCGCACATTCCTTTTCCTGAGCATATTGCCGCTAAATTAAAACCCGGCTTAACCGTAATAATGACAACGCCTACATCAAGCAAAGAAGTGCAGTCTGTGATTAATGAGTTGAAACCGCTAATCGTAGCCAATAGCCGTAGTATTGATGTGATTGCCGATGTACGCGATGAAGCAGACTGGCAGCCTGGGGCAAGCGTGAATGCGCGCGTAATTTTGGGTGACAGGCCCAGCGCAATTGTAGTGCCAGAGCAAAGTATAGTGCTGCGCCCTGCGGGTGAGGTGGTTTATGAAATTGTGAATAACAAAGCGTTGCAGCGCGTGGTTAAAACGGGCTTGCAACAAAATGGCGGCATTGAAATTTTAGAAGGCCTAAGCGGCAACGAAACGATTGCGGTAGATGGTGCAGCGTTTTTAACCGATAAAGCCAAAGTTAGCATCATCAAACAATAGGTCTATTTAACCAGCCTATTAGCATTACGCCCACAGAACATGAAAGCACAAATTTTTAAATGACATTACCTGAACTCTCGATTAAACGCCATGTGCTGGCTTGGATGCTTTCTGGTGTGCTGGTTTTGTTTGGCATTATTTCGTATCAGCGCATTGCCATTGACCGCTTTCCGCTCATTGAATTTCCAATTATTACGGTTACCACCACGCTTAAGGGCGCTAATCCAGACATTATGGATACATCTGTCACTAGCGTGATTGAATCGGCCCTAAACACCACCGCAGGCATTGAGCACATACAATCCAGCTCATCGCCTGGCGCTTCCATTATTGTCATTACGTTCAAGCTAGAAAAAGACATTAATGTGGCTTACAACGAGGTTCAAGCCAAGCTGAATCAAGTGATTCGCCGCCTGCCAACCGATATTGACCCACCTATTTTACAAAAAGCCGAAACCAATGCAGAGCCAGTTTTATGGCTGGCATTAAGTGGCGATAGAACCATTCAGCAATTAAACGTTTATGCATTAAATACGCTAAAAAAACAGCTAGAAACTATTAATGGCGTGGGTGAAGTGCAGCTAGGTGGGCGCCGCGATCGCAATATTCGCGTCTTGCTTAAACCAGACCGCATGAACGCATACAATGTGACTACCACGGATATTGTAAATGCGTTTAATCGCGAACATATTCAAGTGCCAGGTGGCTTTTTGGTGAGCCAAAGCGCAGAGCGTTTGTTAAAACTGGATTTAGAGTTTCATCGCCTGCCCGATTTAGCTGAGATGGTAGTGATGCAGCGCGATGGCGTATCGGTTAAGTTAAAACAAGTGGCCAGTGTAGAAGATGGCTTAACCGATTTTAGACAGCTTGCACGCTTTAATGCCAAGCCAACCGTGGGTTTGGGCATTATTAAAGTGCCCAACTCTAATACGGTGGATATTATTGATGAGGTAGAACGCCGCCTTGATAAAGAAATTAGGCCAAATTTACCGCCTGGTATGAATATTGAAGTTTCAGCCAACGAAGCGCCATTTATTCGCGAAATGGTCAAAGCCTTGCAAGAGCATTTGCTAGAGGGCACCTTATTTGCGGCGCTTATTGTATTGATTTTTATGCGCTCGCTTAGCTCTACGCTGATGATTTGCTTAGAAATTCCCGTTTCATTACTAGGCGCGATTGCCGTGATGTATTTTGCAGGTTACACCTTTAATAGCATGACGCTACTTGCGCTGCTCTTGCTGGTGGGCGTGGTGGTAGATGATGCCATTGTGGTGCGCGAAAGTATTATGCGGCATTTATCGGGTGAGCTTGGCACTGGGCTTAAAGATGTAGATACCAGCAATCCCAAAGCCGTCATGGCGTTTCGCCAGCAAGCCACCATTAATGGTAGTCGCGAAATCGTGTTTGCGGTGCTGGCTTCATCTTTATCTTTAGTGTGTATTTTTGCACCTGTCATTTTTATGGAAGGCATTATTGGCAAGTTTTTTGAAGCATTTGCAGTGGTGGTAACGGTGGGCGTAGTCGTTTCATTATTTGTTTCGCTCACGCTAACGCCTATGTTGTGCTCACGCTATCTTTCTAGTAATACAACACACGGTAAGCTTTATCATTCTTTAGATGGTTTTTTTGCAAGCTTAGATAACAACTATGCCAAGCTATTAAGTCTGTCACTGAAACATCGCTGGAAAGTCATTTTAGCCACTATTTTAGTGGTGGCATCTAGCGCTTTCTTTTTTAGTGCGGTTACCAAAGAGTTTGTACCCGAAGCCGATGAAGGAAAGTTTAATGTCAGCTTTAAAACGCCGTTGGGCTCAAGTTTAGAGTACACCAATACGCGTTTAGATTTAATCGAAAAAGTCATGCTTAGGCATACAGATGATATTGCCAGCTTTTTCTCAGTAGTTGGTGCTGGTGCGCAAGGCCAAGTAAATGCTGGCCGCATTAGTGTGCGATTAAAAGATAGACACGAGCGCGCCAATACGCAAAAAGAACTCATTGCAATACTAAAAAAAGAGCTGGGTGAAATACCTGGCGTGCAAGCGTATCCCGTGCCTGCAAGCATGGTGCGTGGTCAGCGTTCAGAAAAACTACAATTCAATATTACGGGCCCCAGCATTGAAAACGTCAGCAAATATGCAAAAGCCATTCAGCAAAAACTTGTTAGCATTAATGGCTTTGGCAAAGTAGATCTAGATTTGCAATTGGATTTACCACAACTCAATATGCAAATTGACCGCGACCGCGCGGCAGGCTTTGGCATTACCGCCGCCGACATTGCTAACGCAGTTAGCGTGTACGCAGGTGGTATTAACGTAGCCAAATTTAACGATGAAGAAGGTGACGGCCAGCGTTACGATATTCGCCTAAAAGCCGAAGATGGCAACTTTAATCAAATCACCGATTTAAGTAAGATTTACCTGCGCGCCAATAATGGCGATTTGGTGCGGCTAGACAGCGTGGCGCAATTTAAACAAACGCTGGGCGCTGCGGTAATTGGTCGCTACGATTTGCAATACGCCGCCAATTTATACGCCAGCCCATCCATTCCGTTAGGTGAGGCGGTAACCGCCGTAGAAGCAGCTGCTAAAGAGATATTACCTGCCGAATATAAATACAAACTATCTGGCCAAGCAGAAGAATTTGCCAAAACCTTTAAAAACGTATCGTTTATTTTTGCCTTGGCTTTAGTGCTTTTATACATGGTTTTAGCCAGCCAGTTTAATTCATTCCTGCAACCGATTATTGTGATGGTCGCGCAGCCGTTGGCCATTATTGGCGGCGTATTTGCGTTGTGGTTAACAGGCAATAGTTTGAATATTTTTTCAATGATTGGCTTGGTTTTACTCATTGGCTTGGTCGCCAAAAACTCCATTTTGCTAGTCGATTTAACCAACCAATTACGCGATGAAGGCCAAACGATTAATCAAGCATTATTAAACGCCTGCCCTATCCGCATGCGCCCAGTATTAATGACATCGCTAACCATTATTTTAGCGCTATTGCCAGCCGCTCTAGGCCTAGGCGCAGGCTCAGAAACCAACGGCCCATTATCGGTTGCCGTTATTGGCGGCATGCTTTCATCTACATTGCTCACTTTAGTTGTCGTGCCTGCGGTGTATTCGTTGGCGATGGGTGCTGTGGATAGGTTTGAGCATAGACGCCAACCTGCCTAAAATAGCATATCATTTTATCCTTGCAATATGCGGAATTAAGTTCCATAATTGCAAGGATGAACAACCGATTTATTTTACCAAAGCTATTAGATGCACTTAACTACTCACCAGCAGTTGCCTTGCTCGGACCCAGGCAAGTAGGTAAAACAACACTCGCGTTCGAAATCGGCAAACATATTGCCAAACCCACCTTATATCTTGATTTAGAGTCTGAGCAAGACCGTGCAAAATTAGCAAATGCTGAGCTATATTTGGTAGATCATCAACATAAACTTGTGATTCTTGACGAAGTGCATCGTGCACCGAACCTGTTTCCTATTTTACGCGGCCTTATAGACAAAGCTCGCCGTGCAAATAACAGGACTGGCTTATATTTATTGTTAGGTTCAGCTTCACTTGATCTACTCAAACAATCTGGCGAAACCTTAGCTGGGCGTATTAGCTATATGGAACTACCTGCCTTTAATATTTTAGAGGTGGATGCACAGCAATCAGACGACTTGTGGGTGAGGGGTGGTTTCCCAGATAGTTTTCTTGCCAAAAATGAAGCCAGAAGTCTGAAATGGCGACAAGACTTTATCCGCAGCTACTTAGAGCGAGATATTCCACAATTTGGGCCACGCATTGCAACTGAAACGCTACGCCGTTTTTGGGGCATGCTTGCACATCATCAAGGCGGCTTATTAAATACAGCAGAACTTGCACGAAACTTAGGTGTGGATAATAAAACCGCTGGCAGTTATTTAGACTTATTAATAGATTTACTGCTAGTCAGACGCTTACCACCTTGGCATGCGAATATAGGCAAACGTCTTACCAAAGCCTCTAAAGTTTATGTTCGAGATAGTGGCCTCATTCACGCGCTGCTGAATATACCAGATAAAGAAACACTACTAAGCCACCCAATTTTAGGCAACAGTTGGGAGTGCTTTGTGATTGAAAATATACTCAACACTGCACCTGAAAATGTACAAGGCTATTTTTACCGCACCAGCGGAGGTGCAGAAATTGACTTGCTTTTAGCATGGCCAAATGGCGACCTATGGGCAATTGAGATTAAGCGCGCTATAAACCCAAAAATTGAACGTGGATTTTACTCTGCCTGCGCAGACCTTAACCCAGTTCGAAAATTTGTAGTTTACCCAGCACTAGAGCAATATCGTTTGGCTGAGGATATAACCGTTATTTCGCTTGTTGACATTTGTCGGTTATTACAGACAAATTAACTTTACTCAATTTAGTTGTAGTGCCAGCGGTGTATTCGTTGGCGATGCGCGCAGTGGATAGGTTTAAGCACAGACACCAGCAAACCAACTGAAATGGTGAAAGTTGTGGATAAAAACATGTAAGACGTGAATTAAACCGAGAAATTGTTAAACAAGATGCAATCGCTACCTATCAACATTACAAACAAACTGGCCTGCATGTTACTGGCAACGAAATAATACAATGGCTAAATTCATGGGGTAGTAACAACGTGTTGCCTGACCTATAGCGCGTAAGTAAATATCGAAAGCTAATTATTGATTTTGGAAATAGTGGATATATAGCAAAATACGACTATAAAAATGATTTAGTTACCGTTGTTAAAATCAAACATTAAAAAGAAGCTGGCTATTTCTAACTTAAACATTCCGCAACGAATTCATTCACCTGTTGCGGTGGCAAAAAATAAGCAACTTCATCTGGTACTAAACAACCAAATATCATAAATTATAAAATTGTTCGTAATTACGCCATCCCTTCGAATTCAATATTAAGGTCGTTATTCATGTCTGACAACAAACACAAGAACTATGAGGTACTGAACTTAATCGGATATGGTTTAGCTAAATTTAATAAAGCTTTTGTGACAGAGTTTGGAGTGAGTTCAAAAACAGAGTTTTATGAAATTTTTGTTAATAACGGCATTGCAGAAACTGCTGGAACAATTAAAAATCGCCAAGATTTATTTGATCCATTTTTCGATAATGGTAGAAAAGGTTGGTGGCAAAAGGGCAACACTTATATACACAGAAAAATATT
>LNFM01001274.1_pt1 | contig 58103 bp, 49 predicted proteins | sample 596031 | NCBI WGS metagenome assembly LNFM01 (sample SAMN04254537, study PRJNA301005) | activated carbon metagenome | isolation source: dual media filters at the Ann Arbor, Michigan drinking water treatment plant | place: USA: Ann Arbor | reverse complement strand
CTTGAATGCCTCCGGGTACGGCGGCTTGCTCTTGGGCATATCGGACTCCTTCCTTGTTCACGGTAAGGTGTCCGCGAAAGTGGGTCAACTTCACTACTATTTCTGGGTGGTCACCAAGGAAGGCGGTTTCGCCCGCGCCGCCGAGCGGCTCGACATGGCGGTGCAGACCATCAGCGCCCAGGTGCGGGAACTCGAGAAGGCGCTGGGCCACCAGCTGCTCAAGCCCGCCGGCCGTGGCGTGGCCATGACCGAGGCGGGTCAGGCGGCCTTTGCACGCGCCGAGGAGATCTTCCAGCTGGGCCAGCTGATCCCCGACGAAGTGCGGGAAGCAGCCAGCGGCAAGGTGGCGCGCCTGGCCGTGGGCCTGTCGGACGGCATCTCCAAGCTGGCCGCCCACGCCCTGCTGCAGCCCGTGCTCGCCACGCCGTCCCTGCGGCTGGTCTGCCACGAAGGCGAATTCGAGCAGCTGTCGGCCGAGCTGGCGCTGCACCACCTCGACCTCGTGCTGGCAGGACAACCCGCACCCCGCAATCCCAGCCTGCGCCTGACCAGCGAACGGCTCGTCGAATCGCCGGTGGATTGGTACGGCCCTCCGGCGCATGTGCGCCATGCCGACGTGGACCGTTTCCCGCAGTCGCTGGACCGCCTGCCCGTCCTGCTGCCGACCGGCCATTCGGCGCTGCGCCCAGCACTGGACCGCTGGTTCGAAACCCAGGGACTGCGGCCGAACATCGTCGGCGAGTTCGAGGACAGTGCGCTGCTCGCGGTGTTCGCCGCACGCGGCCTGGGGGTGTTCCCCATCAGCCGCCTGGGTGCCAGCGATGTGGGCCTGATGCGCGGACTGCGCCTGCTGGGGCGTTGCGACGACGTGAAGGAAGAGATCCACGCCATCCGTTCCCGCCGCGGGCAGCACCACCCGCTGGTGCTGCAGGTCATCGCCGCGGCGCGCGCCTGAGGTCGTCCGGGCTGGCGGGCTGCCGCGCGCCAAAGCGTGGGAGTGTGCAGCCCCGGCGCCACCGACAGGTCAGGTTTGTCCGATGTTCCGGTTCTCCAAAGGCTGCTGTCACGGCGCCGGCAGGTGCCCCAGATTCCGGTCTTGCCTCAACCGCTGGAGACCCGTGATGCAAGTGCTCTTCAAGTCCCGAGACCCGCAAGCCACCGACCTTCGCGACCTGACCGAGCGCCGCGTTCGCTTCGTGTTGCGGCGCCTGGGCTGGCTGGTGCCGCGCGCCGATGTCTTTCTGTCCGACGTGAACGGCCCCCGCGGCGGGGTCGACAAGCGCTGCCAGGTCGAGCTGCGGACCGACGGCGCCGGCACCGTGGTGGTGGCTTCCGTGGCCAACGACTGGCGCTCTGCGCTCGACACCGCGCTGGCGCGCGCCGCCAGGTTGCTGATGCGCCAGTGGCGTCGCGCCAGCGACTCCCGCCGCATGCGCCAGCGCTTCCTCAGCATGCAGCGCTGAACCCGGCCCCGACAGGACGAAAGGGAACGTTCATGCGCACCTATCCCCCCGACAGCCCGCAGGCGGCCGCCCGCATCATCGCGCTGACGGTGCTCGCCGATGGCGACATCGGCGACGCCGAGGTCGAGTGGCTCGACCGGCTGGCCATCCACGAACAACTGGGTCTGGCACGACAGGAACTGCATGCGCTGCTCGACCAGTTCTGCGAAGACCTGCTGTCCAGCGGCCAGCTGCGGTGGGCCGATGCCTGCCCGGTGGATGAACGCACCCTGGCCGACCTGATGGGCGAGATCCAGGACCCCGCCCTTCGGCTGAAGCTGCTCGGCCTGTGTGTCGACCTCGCGGAAGCCGACGCCCGTGTCGACGATGGCGAGTCGATCGTGCTCGTCGCCGCCGTCGAGCACTGGGGACTTCACCACGAGATGCTCAGGCCGTCACACAGCCACTGAGCCGCCGTCCCGCAAGCGGGCTGCCGTCCGGGCAGGCCGCGTCAGCGCGAACGGAAAGCCGCAGGGCGGAACTCCCCGGGCAGGTGCACGATCGCCTCGCAGCCCGGTGACCGATAGCACAACGTGGCCCGCGCCAGCAGCCTGAGCCAGTCCGGCTCGCCCGAGAAGGAGCTCCAGAGTTCGACCGTCCAGCGCTGCCGACGGTCGAGCGGGAAGCGCGTGCCGCCCACGACGGCGGTGGCGGCGGCCCCGCCGCCAGGCGACGGGCCGGCCTGTGCAGCGGGCAGCGCATCGTCCTGCGGGTTGCCATCGGCCACGCAGTGCAGCCGTGTCGCGTCTTCCGACAGGTTGCACAGCCAGACGGTGCTCGCGACCGCGGGGGGCACGGGGTCTGAACCCGGGGCGGCGCAAACGACCGGCGTGACGAGGAACAGGCCGGCGGCCAGGGCAAGGGTTCGATGCATGACGTCTCCCGACGCCTGCGTATCGGCGCCCGGCAGTCGGTCTTGAGGGCGGCAGCGGCAGCCGCCGTGCCGTGGCTCACGTCATGCGCGTTCGGGTCTGCCGCCGACGCCCGGACCACTGCGTGCGCACGGCCAGCCCGGAGGCCGGCGACCAGCAGCGCGCTGGCCGCGGCATTGGCCAGCCAGGCGCCCCTCGCCCCCCCCGAGGCCACGTGCCCGGCACCCGGCGCCCACCTCAGCGCGCGGAGCGCCGGCGCTCGGCCAGGTAGGCCACCACCGCTTCCAAGGTCGTCAGTCGCGCGTAGTCGGCCTCCGGAATGTCGACGCCCAGCCGGCGGTGCCAGCCGATGATGACGTTGAGCCAGTCCATCGAGTCCAGGTCCACCTGCTGCCGCAGCGGCCGCGAGCCGCTGAGCTGCGCGGGGTCGACCTCGGGCGCCACCTCGCACAGGGCGGCCAGGACTTCGGTGCGGATGGCGTTGTCGTCCATGTCGGTTTCCTCACAGGGACTCGGGCCGCTGCAGATGTTCGGCCAGCGCGCGCAGGAAGACGGCGCCGACATGCCCGTCGCTGGCACGGTGGTCGGCAGCGAGGCTGGCGTGGACGACCGGCATCGCCTCGACGCCGTCGGGGCCCACCCAGGCGCGATCGCTCACGCGGCCGAAGCCGACCAGCGCGACCTGCGGCGGGTAGATCACCCCGAACACCGACTCGACGCCGGTGTCGCCGAGGTGGGTCACGGTGATGGTCGGATCGGTCATCTCCGAGCTGCGGATGCCCCCGGCGCGGGCCCGCTGCACCAGGTCGCCCAGTTCGGACATCAGCCGCGGCAGGGGCCGGTCCTGCACGTCGTGCAGCGCCGGCGCGACCAGCCCGCCGCCGCGCAGCGAGATCGCCACGCCGACATGCACCGCCGACGACGGCCGCAGGCAGCCGTCCACGAAATGCCCGTTGAGCTGCGGGGCGGCTCGCAGTGCCAGCGCCACGGCCTTGAGCAGCAGCACCGCGGGCAGCAGCCTCTCGGTCACGGGCAACGCGGCATTGCGCTCGCGCAGCCACTCCAGTGCGGCACGCATCGGGATGCTCTCGCCCAGGTAGTAGTGCGGAATCTCGCGCTTGGAGCGAGCCATGGCGCTGGCGATGGCCAGCCGCATCTGCGCGGGATCGAAGCCGCGGCGCGGTGGCATGGCGGCCACGACAGCAGGTGGGACGGCGGCCCGCGCCGCCGCAGGCCCGGACGCGGCGCGTTCGACGTCGGCCAGCGTCACGGCCCCGCCGACGCCGCTGCCCTGCAGCCCGCCGACGTCCACGCCCAGGGCCAGCGCCCGTCGCCACGCCGCGGGGCTGACCTTGCGGCGGACGCCGGCGGTCGAGGCCCGGCCTGCCGCCATCGGGGCCGCCGGGGGCGCCACGGCAACGGGCGGTGGCGGTGGCGGCACGGCGGCAGCCGCCGGTTCCGACGGCAACGCCTCGCCGGCCACGCGCACATGGGCCAGCAGGGCACCCACCGGCAACTCGACATCCTGAGGCGCCAGGTCGTCGATGACGCCGTCGAAGAAGATCTCGACGTCGATCGCGCCCTTGTGCGTCTCCACCACGGCCACCACGTCACCGCGCCGCACGCGGTCACCGGGCTGGACCCGCCATTGCACCACCCTGCCGGTCTCCATGTCGGCGCCGAGTGCAGGCATCAGGAAGTCGGCCATCGCCATCACCGGCGCTGCTCAGCGCGGCCGCACGAGCTGCGTGGCCTCGCGCACGATGTCGCGAACCTGCGGCAATGCCGCCTCTTCGAGATGCGCCGGGTAAGGCACCGGCACCTCGCGCGCACAGACGCGGCGCACCGGCGCATCGAGCGTGAAGAAGCCGGCATCGGCCAGGCGTGCCGCCACCTCGGCCGACAGCGAGCCGCTGCGCCAGCCCTCGTCGACGATCACGCAGCGGTGCGTGCGGGCAACCGACTCGAGGATCGTCGCCTCGTCCAGCGGCCGCAGCACGCGCAGGTCGATCACCTCGGCGGAGATGCCGTCGCGCGCCAGCGCCTCGGCCGCGGCCAGGCACTTCGGCAGGCCGTTGCCATAGCAGACCAGGCTCACGTCGGTGCCGCGGCGGCGCACGCAGGCGTGTTCGATGTCCACCGCCGTGACGCCCGGCGCCAGCTCACCTTCGGCGTTGTAGAGCACGATGTGTTCGAAGATCAGCACCGGGTTCGGGTCGGCCAGCGCGGCGGCGAGCATGAAGCGCGCGTCTTCCACCGTGGCCGGTGCCAGCACCTTCAGGCCGGCGATGTGCGCATACCAGCCCTCCAGGCTGTGCGAATGCTGCGCCGCCAGCTGCCGGCCGCCGCCGGTGGCCATGCGGACCACCAGCGGCACCGCCAACTGGCCGCCCGACATGTGCGGGATCGTCGCCGCGTTGTTGACGATCTGATCCAGCGCCAGCAGGCTGAAGTTGCAGGTCATGATCTCCACGATGGGCCGCAGGCCCGCCATCGCGGCGCCGATGCCGATGCCGGTGATGGCCGCCTCGGCCAGCGGCGTGTCGACGATGCGTTCGGGCCCGAACTCCTCGAGCAGCCCCTTGCTGACCGCGTAGCAGCCGCCGTAGCGCGCCACGTCCTCGCCCATCAGGAAGCAGCGCGGATCGGCCCGCAGGGCGTCGCGCAGGGCCTGGCGGCAGGCCTCCCGGTAGGTCATGCGCAGCGGCGCGTTCATCGCGGCAGTTCCTGCGGCACGCTGTCCATCTGCACGAAGCGTTCGAGCTCCGCCAGCGGCTCGAGCGAGCCGCGCTCGGCGAAGGCCACGGCCTCGTCGACCTCGGCGGCGATTTCGCTGTCCAGGCGCGAGAGCTCTTCGGCGCTGCCCTGGTGGTTGGCGAGCAACCAGCCGCGCAGCCGCTCGATGGGGTCGTGCGCCCGCCAGTGCTCGACCTCGTCGCGGGTGCGGTAGGCCTGGGCGTCGAACATCGAATGGGCGCGGAATCGGTAGGTGCGGCACTCGAGGAACACCGGGCCCTCGCCGGCCCGGATGCGGGCCAGCGCGCGGCAAGCACCGGCCTCGATCGCCACCGGGTCCATGCCATCGAGCTGCTCGGCACTCATGCGGTACGCCTGCGCCTTGCGCCAGACCTCGGTCTGCACTTCCGAGTCGGCCAGCGGCACGCCCATGGCGTAGAGGTTGTTCTCGCAGACGAAGAGCACCGGCAGCCGCCACAGCTGGGCCAGGTTCATGGTCTCGTGGAACACGCCCTCGCCGACCGCGCCTTCGCCGAAGAAGCAGGCCGTGACGGCGCCGCGCTGCAGGCGCTGGTCGGCCATCGCGATGCCGGCCGCCAGCGGCAGGCCGCCGCCGACGATGGCGTTGCCGCCGAAGAAACGCTTGCCGGCATCGAAGACGTGCATCGAGCCGCCGCGGCCGCGGCTGCAGCCCTCCAGCCGGCCCAGCATCTCGGCCATCAGCGCGTTCATCGACACGCCGCGCGCCAGCGCCTGGCCGTGCTCGCGGTAGGTCGCCACCACCGCGTCGCGTGGCTCCAGCGCGCTGGCCACGCCCACGGCGACGGCCTCCTGGCCGTCGTACAGGTGCAGGAAGCCGCGGATCTTCTGCGCCTGGTACAGCTCGACGCAGCGCGACTCGAAGCGGCGGATGCGCAGCATCTGCCGCAGCAGCTGGTGCAGGTGCGCGCGGTCGAGGTGGACCTTGGTGTCGGTCATGCGGGCAGCGCCTGCACGCGCGGGGCGCCCTGCATCACGGCGTCTCCAGCGTCGAGAGGTCGCCCTCGGGCAGCCCGAGCTCGCGCGCCTTCAGCAAACGCCGCATCACCTTGCCGCTGCGGGTGTGCGGCAGCGTCGCGGCGAACTCGATCTCCTTGGGCGCGACCGCCGCGCCCAGGCGCTTGCGGGCGTGGCCCAGCAGGTCGGCGCGCAGGCGGTCGCCGGGGGCCCAGCCCTGCTTGAGCGTGACGAAGGCCTTGACGGTCTCGCCCAGCGTCGGATCGGGCTTGCCGATCACGCCGGCCTCGGCGACGGCGGGGTGCTCCATCAGCACGCTCTCCACCTCGAAGGGGCCGATCAGGTGGCCGGCCGACTTGATCACGTCGTCGGCGCGGCCGATGAACCAGAAGTAGCCGTCGGCATCGCACCGCGCCAGGTCGCCGCTGAGGTAGAGGTCGCCGGCAAAGCAGCTGCGGTAGCGCGCTTCCTGGTCGAGGTAGCCGCGGAACATCGACGGCCACTGCGCGCGCAGGGCCAGCTCGCCTTCGACGTCGGGCTGCGTCACCGGCGTCACGCGCTCGCCGTCGCGCTGCACGACCAGCGCCTCCACGCCAGGCAGCGGCCGGCCCATCGAGCCCGGCTTGATGTCGGCGCCGGCCGTGTTGGCGATCATGATGCCGCCAGTCTCGGTCTGCCACCAGTTGTCGTGGATCGGCAGCCCGAAGGCCTCCAGCCCCCACCACACCGCTTCGGCATTCAGCGGCTCGCCGACGCTGGCGATGAAGCGCAGGGCCGGACAGGGGTGCGCGCGCACCAGCGCCGTGCCGGCCTTCATCAGCATGCGCAGCGCCGTGGGCGCGGTGTACCAGACGCTGACCCGCTCGCGCTGCAGGGTCTGCAACCAGCGCTCGGCGTCGAACTCGCCTTCGTCGACGATGCTGGTCACGCCGTGCAGCAGCGGCGCGACGATGCCGTACGACGTGCCGGTGACCCAGCCGGGATCGGCCGTGCACCAGAAGATGTCGTCGTCGTGCAGGTCCAGCGCCCAGCGCCCCGTGGCGTAGTGCATCAGCACGGCGTCGTGGACATGCAGCGCGCCCTTGGGGGTGCCGGTGGTGCCGCTGGTGAAATGCAGCAGGGCCGGGTCGTCGGCCCGGGTCGTCACGGCCGGTGCGGCGTCGCTGGCCTCCGCCAGCAGCGCGGCCCAGTCCAGCGTGCCGGGCGGCAGCGGCTGCGACGGGTCGTCGTCGAACACGACCACGTGCTGCAGAGAGTCCAACGCGGCGCGCTGCGCCTGCACCTTGCGCCGGTACAGGCTGACCGTGGTGACCAGCAGCCGGGGCCGGGCGATGCGTGCGCGCGTGGCGATCGGTTCCGGCCCGAAAGCCGAGAACAGCGGTGTCACGACACAGCCCGCCTTGAGTGCCCCCAGCACGGCGACGTACAAGGCCTCGCAGCGGCCGGCCAGCACGAAGACGCGGTCGCCGGGCTGCAAACCGAGCGAGCGCAGCCCGTTGGCGAAGCGGTTCGTGGCCGCGCGCAGCGCGTCGTAGCTCAGCGCGTGCACGCCGCCGTCGGTGTCGACGAAGCGAAAGGCATCGCGGGACGCGCGCTCGCTGCCGGCATGCCGGTCCACCGCCAGCGCGGCGATGTTCACGTGCGGGACCTCGCCCGGCCCGAACAGCTCGCGCCGCAGGTCCTGCCACCGGAAGCGCGCGCGCTCGAGCGCCAGGTCGCCCAGCCAGGGCTGGACGCGGCAGGCGGCGGCATCTTTCCGGATCAGCGGTTCGCGCATGACGCTGTACTCCCGGCGCGGGTGACAGCCTGCAGGGTGCCTGCCCGCAGCCGCCAGGCCATTGCGCACGCTCAAGCCGCGCGCAAGGCCGGCGCTGCGGGACCGGTCGGCTTCAGGCAGCGCGGTAGATGCGGTCCACGTACTCGCGCAGCATGCGCGTGGCCGAGAAGCGCGGCCCGTGCGTCATGAGGCTGCGGCGCATCATCGCCACCCAGCGCTGCGGGATGCCCTGGGCATCGCGCTCGTGGAACATCGGCACCACCTGCCGCTCGAGCAGCTCGAACAGTGCGTTGGCGTCGCGCCAGTCCTGCGCCTGAGCGTCGCCGTCGATGGCGCCGTCGATGGCCCAGCCGTTGCTGCCATCGTAGGCTTCGGCCCACCAGCCGTCCAGCACCGACAGCTGCAGGCCGCCGCCGAGCGCGGACTTCATGCCGCTGGTGCCGCTGGCCTCCAGGGGCGGGCGCGGCAGGTTCACCCACAGGTCGCATCCCGCCACCAGGGCGCCGGCCAGGGCCATGTCGTAATCCTCCAGGAAGGCTGCGCGGCCGGCCACGCCGGGTGCCCGCTTGAGCGCGAACAGCCGGCCCACCACGGCCTTGGCTTCGATGTCGGCCGGGTGCGCCTTGCCGGCAAAGACGAACTGCACCGGCCGGTCGCCGCCGACCAGCGCGATCGCCCGCTCGGGCGCCATGGCCACCAGGTGCAGCCGCTTGTAGGTGGCCAGGCGCCGTGCAAAGCCGATCGTCAGCCGTCCTACGTCGAAGCCGCTGCCGACCGCCGCGGCGTAGTCCAGTGGCTCGCCGCGGCGCAGCCGGTCACCGATGGCCCGGCTGGTGATCATGCTGACCAGTTCGCGCCGCGCGGCGCAGCGCGCGGCCCAGAGCTCGGCCGCCGGAATGTCGTTCACCCCGGCCCAGGTGTCGGGCTGGTCGGCGCTCGCCAGCCAGTGCGGCCCGAGGTGGCGGTCGAGCAGCTCGCGCATCGGACCGCGCAGCCAGGTCGGCACGTGCACGCCATTGGTGACGTGGTCGATCGGCACGCCTTCGGCCGCCCGCCCGGGGAACAAGGGCTGCCACATCCGGCGCGCCACCTCGCCGTGGCGCCGGCTCACGCCGTTGGCGCGGCGGGCGACGCGCAGCGCCAGCGGGGTCAGGCCCGAGGGCTGGCCGGGGTCGGCCGGGTCCATGCGGCCCAGGGACAGGAAGCGTTCGCGGTTGCCGGACAGGTCGGCGACGCCGCCGAGCATGGCCAGGAGCTCCTCTCGCGCGTAGGTCTCGTTGCCCGCAGCCACCGGCGTGTGCGTGGTGAACACGACCTGGTCGCGCACGCGCTGCCAGGCGGCCTCGGCGTCACCACCAGGCGCTGCCGACCGCGCCTGGGCCTGCAACTCGAAGACACCCAGCGCAGGATGCCCTTCGTTGAGGTGGTAGACGCCAGGACGGATGCCCATCGCGTGCAGCGCGCGCACGCCACCGACACCGAGCACCGCGTACTGCGCCAGGCGGATCGCCCGGTTGCTTTCGTACAGGCGCGACGTCACCCAGCGGCCCGTGGGCCGGTTCCCGGGCCGGTCGGTGTCGAGCAGGTAGAGCGGCACGCGCCCGACGTCGACGCGCCAGACCTGCACCACCACCTGCTCGCCGTCGACCGGCACCGACACGGTCAGCGGCTGGCCATCGGCGCCGCTGACCCGCACGCAGGGCAGCCGGTCGGGATCGGCGTCGAGCCAGTACTCGTGCTGCTGGCCGTTGACGTCGATGCGCTGGTGGAAGTAGCCGGTGCGGTACATCAGGCCGACGCCGACCATCGGCAGACCCAGGTCGGAGGCCTCCTTCAGCATGTCGCCGGCGAGGATGCCCAGCCCGCCGGAATAGATCGGCAGCGAGGCATGCACGCCGAACTCGGCGCAGCAGAAGGCCACCGGATGCCGCGGGTCGATCGGGCCCGGACGCCAGGGCCGTCGGCGGTCATCGTGCAACTCGCCCGCCAGGCGTTCGATGCGGGCCACCAGCGCCTCGTCACGCTCGGCCCGCTCGAGCTGCCTGCGGCCGGTCTCGGTGAGCAGCCGCCTCGGGTTGCCGCCGCAGCGCAGCCAGCCCTCGGCGTCGACGGCCCGGAAGGTCGCCTCGCCCTCGGCCGACCAGGCCCAGCGGTAGTTGTAGGCCACCGCCGCCAGCGGCTTCAGACGCCCTGGCAGCTCCTGCGCCAGGTCGGCCACGGCGGCTTCGATGTCGGCGTCACCGGCCCACGCAGCAAGCGGCTGGTCCAGACCGCTGGTCATGGCCTGGCCCTCCGCAGCGCCTGGGGTGCGGGCTCCAGGCGCCCACGCAACCACGCCGGATCGAACGCCGGCGTCGCGCCGGTCCACCCACTCACTTCCATGGCCCCACCTCCCACGCGCGCACCTTGCCCACTGGCCTGCCCATCAACCGCTGCTGCCCCCGCGTATCGAATATCACCGCGCGGCGCACGCGGCGTTGACGGCACGCAACGAGGCCGCCGGCGTCGAGCATCACGCCGGGAGCGCCGGGGCGAAGCTCAACGAGCACCACGGGAGCGGACGGGCTCAGAACTCGCGGCCCAAGCGGTAGGCGCGGTCGAGGTACGCGCGCCGCGTGGCCTCGTCGGCGCTGTTCACGGCGTGGAAGTATTCGTGCTCGACCCGCTGGATTCCCGGGTAGCGCAAGGCGTACTCGTCGACCAGCACCTTCATCGCCGCCTTCAGCCCCGCGTCGTAGGACGCCTGGTTCCAGATCGTGGTCTGCAGGATCAGGGCCTTTTCGTGCCTGAGCAGCGGGACGCGGCCGGCCAGCTGGCCGCGCCAGGCGTCTGCGGTCATTCCGAAGGCGAATCCCAGGCTGAAGACACGCTCGATCCAGCCCTTGAGGATGGCGGGAAAGCCCACGAAGTAGACCGGTGCCACGAAGGCCAGGGCATCCGCACGCGCGACCTTGGCCTGCTGCTCGGCGATGTCGGGTGGCGGGCCCAGGGCGTGCAGCCGGCGAACGAGTTCGCGGTCGTCGCTGTTGCCGATCCAGCGCTTGACCAGCATTCTGCGCAGCGGGTGGCGCGCACCCTGGAGGAGGGAGTCCTTGACCTGCCAGTGCGTCAGCACGTCGTCGGGCACGCTGTCGTCGACCCAGCCCGGGCCGTCCCGGTCATGGAAGACCGGGTCGAAGCGGATCGCGTACAGGTCGACCACCTCGCTCGCATGCCCGGCCGCTTGCAGGCCTTCCGTGAAGCGCTCCAGCAGCGCGTGGCAGAACGACCGTGGGTTGTGGTGCGCGTAGACGGTGAGAACTCTCATGCCCCCTCCCGGGTTCGTGACCCGGGCTGAAGCCGCCCGGACCCGTCGCTGGCCCCCTCCTGCACCGCAGGCGCCGAGCCGGCCGGCGCAAACCACCCCGGAGGAAGGCCGGGGCCCATGGTCACCCCATCCAGGCCGACCCCATTGACGCGGCTCAACAGTCCGGGGCGCCCCGGCCCCCGCGGGTTCACGGCGGACCTGTCGGACCCGACCACAGCGGTCGCCCGTCGACGCGTGCAGGGCTCGGCAGGGCGCGTCAGCCGTTCCGCAGGCGACCCGACCACTGCGGGTCCGGCTGGAGCCGGGCCGCCAGGGCTGGCGTGGCGCGGGCTTCGCCGTCGCGCCCCACCACCAGCACCTGCTGCACGCCCAGCCGCTCGGCCACCACCGGCCAGCGCCGGGGGCCTGCGACCAGCAGCGCGGTGGCCGCGGCATCGGCCAGCGTGGCCGAGGTGTGCACCACCGTCACGCTGACGAGTTCCGGGGCGGGCTCGCCCGAGCGGGGATCGATGATGTGCGTGACACGCTGCCCGTCGAGCCAGCGGAAGCGCTCGTAGCTGCCCGACGTGACGACGGCCTCGCGCCCGCGCAGTGCCAGCGTGGCCATCACGCCGTCGCCCAGGGGGTCGCGGACGCCGACCTGCCAGGGCCGGTCGCCGGCGCGGCCGAAGCCCGCCAGGTTGCCACCCAGGTTGAGCACGCCGCCGGTCGCTCCGGCGGCGGCCAGCCGGTCGAGCGTGTCGTCGATCGCCAAGCCCTTGGCCACGGCACCGAAGTCGAGTCGCACCGACGGATTCGACGAGCGCAGCGTGCGTCCCTGCCACTCCAGGTGCCAGAGGCTGGGCGAAGCGTCCCGCCAGTGGGCCAGCCGCTGCGGTGCGGGCAGCCGGCCGGGGTCCAGCCGGTCGTCGTGAAAGCCCCAGGTGCCCACCAGACCGCCGATGCCGGCGTTGAAGAAGCCCATGGAGCGAGCCTCGAGCAGCGCCGACAGTCGGATGAGCCGCTGCACGCCGGGCGCCGGCTGGATCGGTCGCCCGGCCGCGATGGCGAGGTTCACGTCCATCACGTCGCCGGGCTTCCAGGCGTTCCAGCGGGCGTTCATTGCCGCCAGGTTCTGCCACAGGGGCGCCGTGTCGATGGCAGGCCGGTGGGGCGACACCGGCAGCAGCAGGTCCGCGGGCGACCCGAAGAGCTGCCGCCGCTGCGTGACGATGGGGTGCGCACCGCGCCCGCCGTGGGCCGGCGCCACCAGCAGCGCGGCCGACGAAGCGATCGCACCCAGCGCCCCCAGCGATGTCAGCACACGGCGTCGCCCGAGCTGCGTCGCAGCGGCGTCGGTGCCAGGCCCATCGGGTTGCATGCGAACGCCTCCCAGCAACGGGTGTCAGTAGCGCAGGCGGGCCGACGCCAGGGCGTCGTGCACCCGCTCGCGTTCGGCGCTCACCTCGAGCGCCAGGGCCGCCGCGCGGGCCAGGTCCCCTTGCCTGGCCAGTCGCTCGAGCTCCATGCACAGCACCGACAGCCGGGCCGCGCCGATGTTCTGCGTGGCCGACAGGAAGCGGTGGGCATGCTGGCGCAGCTCTTCCGCGTCGCCCCCGTGGACCGCCTCGGACAGCCGCACCACGTGCCCGGGAGAGTCCTGCAGGAACATGTCGATCAGCTCGCGCACCAGCGTCGGCTGGCTCTCGTCCTGAAGGCTGCGCAGGTGCTCGAGTCGGGCGTGGTCCAGCACCTGGTCGCCGCGGCGGCGTGCTGGGCCGGTCGGAAGCGCAGCCGACGGTGGCGCGCTCACGCGCATCAAGGCGTCGGCCAGCTCGCCCAGCTCGATCGGCTTGGCCAGGTAGCCGTCCATCCCCGCCGCGATGTAGTTCTCGCGGTCGCCGGGCATCGCGTTGGCCGTCATCGCGATGAGACGCGGACGTCCGCCCGGGCCGCGCCCCTGCACGATGGCGCGCGCCGCTTCCAGGCCGTCGACCTCGGGCATCTGGATGTCCATCAACACGACGTCGTAGTCGTGGCCCGCGACCGCGCGGATGGCGTCACGGCCATTGGCCGCCAGGTCGGCGCGGTAGCCCAGGTGCTGCAGCAGGCGCAGCGCGACGCGCTGGTTGATGGGGTTGTCTTCCGCCACCAGCACGCGCAGCGTGCGTTCGGGCACCGGCGCCGGCGCGGGTTCGGGCGGCGGGCAGCCCGCCAGCGCGCGCCCTTCCAGCACCGCCACCAGCGTCGAGAACAGCAGCCCGGGCTTGATGGGCTTGGCCAGGCAGGCCGCCAGCATGCCGGCCTGCGCCGCCTGCAGGGCCTGGCGCTGCCCCAGCGAGGTGAGCATGATCAGCGGCAGTTCCTCGGCGCTTCGCCGACGGCGGATCTCGGTGGCCAGGTCGATGCCGTCGATGCCGGGCATGCTCATGTCCAGCACCGCCAGGTCGAAAGGCTCGCCATGACGGATGCGGTCGAGCGCCTCCAGCGCCGACGGCAGCGTGCTCGGCACCATGCCCCAAAGCAGGGCCAGCCGGGTGACGATGCGGCGGTTGGTGAGGTTGTCGTCGACGATCAGGATGCGCTTGCCGGCCAGCGCCGGTGCGTTGCGCTGCAGGAAGTCGGCCTGTGCCGTGGCCGCCGCCAGGCGCACCTGGAGCCACACATGGAAGGTCGAGCCGCGGGCGGGCTCGCTCTCTGCACTGACGCTGCCCCCCATCAGTTCCGACAAGCGCTTGCAGATCGCCAGGCCCAGGCCGGTGCCGCCGTACTTGCGCGTGGTCGACGCGTCGACCTGCGTGAACGACTGGAACAGCCGCGGCAGGTCTTCGGCCGCGATGCCGATGCCGGTGTCCTGCACGGCGAAGTGCAGCCGCACCATCTCGTCGCCCGCCGGCTCGCTGTCCACGGCCACGAAGACCTCGCCCTGCGGCGTGAACTTGACGGCGTTGGACAGCAGGTTGACGAGGATCTGCCGCACGCGCGTGGTGTCGCCGATCAGGGCCTCGGGCGTGCCGTCCTCGATCAGGTAGGCCAGGTTGAGGTTCTTCTCCAGCGCGCGGGGCAGCACCAGGTCCAGCGACTCCTCGACGCAGCGTCGCAGGTCGAAGGCGCGCTGCTCGATCTCGAGCTTGCCGACGTCGGCCTTCGAGTAGTCGAGGATGTCGTTGATGATCTCCAGCAACGTCTCGCTGCTGCCGCGGATGGTGCGCGCGAAGTCGCGCTGGTCTTCGCCCAGCGGCGTGTCCAGCAGCAGCGTGGTCATGCCTATGACGGCGTTCAGCGGCGTGCGGATCTCGTGGCTCATGTTGGCCAGGAACAGGCTCTTGGCGCGCACCGCGGCCTCGGCTTCGCTCTTGGCACGCTCGAGCGCCAGCGACTGCTGATGGCTCTCGGTGACGTCGGTGACGGTGCCGATGTAGCCGTCGATGCGCCCGTCGTGGTGACGGCTGGGCACGGCGCTGCCCATCACCCAGGTCTCGCTGCCGTCCGGGCGCAGGAACCGGTAGCGCTGCGCGAAGGCGCTGCCCTGCGCCACGGCATCGGTCCAGGCCTGCTGCACGCGCGCCCGCTCGGCGGGATGCAGGGCACGCAGCCAGCCACCGCCCATCGCTTCGTCGGGCGACATGCCGGCGATGCGGCACCAGCGGTCGTTGACGTAGAGGCAGCGGCCGTCCAGGTCGGTCTGGAAGATGCCCACCGGCGCCGCTTCGGCCAGGCCGCGGAAGCGCGCCTCGCTGAGCGCCAGGGCGTGTGCCGCCTGCTTCTGCTCGCTGACATCGCGCAGGATGGCCGTGTAGAAGGTCTGGCCGTCCAGGTGGACGTGCGAGATGGACGCCTCGGCGTAGAACACCGTGCCGTCGGCGCGGCGGCCGTGCACTTCGCGCATGCCGCCCATGCGACGCGCCGCGCGTTCGGACTGGCCGAAGTCGCGCACCTGCTCGCCATGGCCCGGACGCTGCGCCTCGGGCAGCAGCAGGTCGAGCGACTGGCCCAGGATCTGTTCCCGCTGCCAGCCGAACGTGCGCTCGGCACCGTCGTTGAAGACCACGATGCGCTGCTGCGCGTCGGTCACCACCACGGCGTCGTCGGCGATGGCCAGCAGCCTTTCCAGCAGCGTGGCGAACTCGCTCGGCGCCAGGGTGTGCAGCAGGGTCTGGTTCATCGAAGGGGTCGGACGTTCGCCTCGGTTCAGGACGGCTTGATGCGCGCCACCCCGCCGAAGCTGCCGACCCATAGCGTACCGTCCCGTGCCGTGGCCATCGAGAACACGGCGTTGTTGAAGAGGCCGTCGGCGATGGTCAGCACCTTGAACCTGTCGCCTTCCATCTTCGCCAGGCCGTTGTTGGTGCCGACCCACAGCGCCCCCTTGGGGTCGATGTGCAGCATGAAGACATGGTTGCCCGGCAGGCCCTCGGCCACGGTGTATTGCCGCCAGGCCTGGCCATCGAAACGCGACAGCCCGCCGCCCCAGGTGCCGGCCCACACCACGCCTTGCGCGTCGACCACCATCGAGACGATGTAGTTCGGGTTGTAGGCCACGTCGATGCCCTGCAGCCCCATCTCCTGCTTCTGCTTGGCATGGTGCTGCGAGACCTTGGAAGGGTCGGTCTTGTACTCGATGTCGTTCTTCACGCGTTCGTACGCCGCACCCAGGCCCTTCGCATGGTTCCAGCTCTCCCAGCGGCCCTGCTTGTAGCGCGCCAGGCCGCCTTCGGTGCCCAGCCAGACCTCGCCGTCCTTGCCCTCGGCCAGACCGTAGACCCAGTCGTTGGGCAGCCCGCCCTTCGTGCTTTCCACGGTGTGCAGCTCCCACTGGCTGCGGTCGTCGAGCTTGCCGCCCTTGATGCGGTTGACGCCCGACCACGTGGCCACCCACACGTCGCCGGTCTTCGTCTTCAACACGTCGTAGACGAAGGCGTCACCCAGGCCCTCGGGGATGTTGTAGGTCTGGAATTTCTCGGTCTTCGGATCCAGCAAGGCCAGCCCACCGCCGTAGGTGCCCACCGCCATGCGCTGGTCGAGCCGGCCGACGTGGAAGACGCCGTTGGACAGCAGGCCGCTCTTCACGTCGAACAGCTTGTACTCGTCGGTGCGGGTGTCGTAGCGCACCGCGCCCCCCGAGGTGCCGACCCACACCGTGTCGCCGTCGACATAGATGCGCTTGACGTTCTTGTTGCCGACGCGGAAGTGCGTGAACTTCTGCGCCGGGTCGGGCGCGATCCTGCCTTCGCGCTGCGGCTCGGGCACGGCGGCGTGGCCAGCCGGCAGGCCGGCAGGCTGGGGGGTTGCGGCCGACGGCGGTGGGACGCCGAGTGCCGCTGCGTTCGCCGCCGTGCTGCTGCGCCCCAGCTGGTACGACGCCGCCAGCGCGGCGCCCAGGCCGATCACCAGCATGCCGGCAGCGCGAAAGGAAAATGCCATGGTCTGTCTCCCCGGATCAGTGGCCGATGCGCACCACGCCCTTGCGCGTGCCGGCCCAGACGTCGCCGTCGGGCGACACGGCCACGGCGTAGACGTTGCGTTCGAGCAGGCCCTCCTTCATGCCGAGGTTCCTGAAGTTCTTGCCGTCCCACCGCGACAGGCCGTTGTTGGTGCCGAACCAGAGGGCGCCGTCACGGCCTTGGGCCACGCTGTAGACGATGTTGCCGGCCAGGCCGTCCTGCGTGGTGAGGTTGGTCCAGGTCTTGCCGTCGAACCGCGAGGCGCCGCCACCCCAGGTGCCGGCCCACACCACCCCGCCCGGCAGCGCGATGATGCTGAAGACGTAGTTCGGGTTGTAGGTGGCCGGCCCTTCCGAGCCCACCGACAGGTCGTGGCGCGAACGCGTGCCCAGCCCGGTGTTGGCGGAGAACGGCAGGTTCTCGGTGTTGGGAGCGCCCAGGCCGTCCTTGTGCGTCCAGCTCGTCCAGCGCCTGCCGTCGAACATCGAGACGCCGCCCTCGGTACCGAACCAGACGCGGTCGGCCGCGTCCACCGAGATGCCGTAGACCCACTCGTTGACCAGCTCCTTGACGTAGGTGCTGAACTTGCCGGTCTTGCCGTCGACCTTGTTGACGCCGGCCCAGGTACCGATCCAGAAGTCGCCGTTCTTCTGCTGGCCGAAGGAATAGATCCAGTAGTCGGCCAGTCCGTGCATCGGGAAGAAGGTCTTCCACTGCCCGTCCTTGTAGCGCGACACGCCACCGGCATTGGTGCCGAACCACTTGTGGCCCTGGCGGTCCAGCCCCACCGCGAAGACGTACTCGTTGGCCAGGCCTTCCTTGCGCGTGAAGGTGTTGCGCAGCTTGCCGCTGGCCAGGTCGACCTCGTGCACGCCGGCCGAGGTGCCCACCCACAGCGCGCCGCGCTGGGGCTCGACGGTCAGCGCACGCACGTAGACCGCGGGACCGACCTCGTAGGCGTCCTTCACGCGCCAGGTGTCGCTTCGGGCCGCCGCCGGTGCGGCGGTCGCGGCGTTCTGCGCCGCGACCCCCTGGCAGGCGGTCAGACAGCCCAGCAGCAAGAGCGCGCGCCGCAAGGCCAGGGGGTCGTGCAAGGTCATGGCAGGGTCCGCAGATGGGCCACGATGTCGAGGATGTCGCGGTCGCGCAGCATGCCCACGTAGGCGGGCATGGCGCCGCGGCCGGCCCGGATGCTGGCCAGCAGGGCGAGGTCGGGCTTGAGCATCGACGTGGGGCGCGACAGGTCGGGCGCGGCCGGCAACACCGGCTTGCCTTTCGCGCCGTGGCACTGCATGCAGTGGCGCTGGTACAGCTCTGCGCCGCGCATCACGTCGGCGGCCCAGGCGGGCGCACCAGCCAGGGCCTGCAGAAGCAACAGCAGGCCCGCGGCGGACCGGGGCGTGACGAAGGACCACAAGGGATTCATGGGGCGGGCTTCGCTCCGGCCGCCACGGCGGTGGCGCCCCGCGCGGCGGCTGCAGAGGCGGCGGCGGAAGCGCCGGCAGCCGGTGCCGCGGCACGCGCCGCGCGCACCTCGGCGCCGCGCCGCTCCCATTGCACGGCCTGCGCAGGGTCGATGCCCAGCCCGAGGCCGCCGGTGCGGTAGGCGCGCGCCAGGCCCTCCATCGAAGGCACGTGACCGGCATCGGCGGCGCGTCTGACGGCCGCGCCGGCCTCGGCCGCCGGCACCTCGGCCAGGCTCAGGCTGCCGAGCTGACCCTTCAGGTATGCGGTGGCCAGCACCTCGCTGGCCAGCGCGTGGCCACCCTCAGCCGCTTTCGAGAAATGCTGCAGTGCGCGCTTCTCATCTTTGGCAATGCCGCGACCGATGAGCAGCAGGCCGGCCAAGCCGGCGTGGCCGTCGGCACTGCCCTGCCCTGCCGCAGCGGCATACAGCGGCGCCGCCTGCTCGGCGAAGTCGGCACTCTCGAGGATGAACGCCAGGTGCACCTGCGACGGCGCGTGGCCGGCCTTGGCAGCCGGGCGCAGGGCCGACATCGCACCGATCACATCCCCTCGGCGGTAGGCGGCCACTCCCTGGCGGTAGTCGTCCTCGGGGGCGGCCATGGCGCCTTGGAACGGCCACGCGAGCAGGCTCGCCACGGCCATCGCCGCTGCACACCAACGCCGGCCTGCGCTGGCCTGGGTCACCCGGAACTCTTGTTCATGCTGTCGCATGCCGGGGGAAATGCGAAATCCGTGCCAGTGGGCAGGCCGCGGCAGGAACGCTCAGCCGGGGTCGGTGGAGAACTCTTCCAGCTTGCGATAAAGGCTCGACAGGCCGATGCCCAGTCGCTGTGCCGCCACCCGGCGGTCGCCGCCGGCGTCGTCGATGGCGCGGCGGATGAGCGACAGCTCGAAGCGCCGCACGCGTTCGCGCAGGCTGCCCTCGCCGCTGTCGGCGGGCGGATGAGCCGCGGGCGTGCTGGACACGCGCGACACCTCGGGCGGCAGGTCGACGACGCGGATGCAGCCGCCGTCGGCCAGGATGGCGGCGCGGTGCAGCACGTTCTCGAGCTGGCGCACGTTGCCGGGCCAGTTGAAGTTGGCCAGCATGTCCTCGGCCTCGGGGTCGATCGACAGCGTGTGGCCGGTCCCCGAGGGCATGACCCGCTGCGACATGATGTGGTGCAGCAGGCCGGGAATGTCGGCGCGGCGCTCGCGCAAGGGCGGCATCTCGATCTGGAAGACCGACAGGCGGAAGAACAGGTCTTCGCGGAAGCGGCCCTGCGACACCATCGTGGGCAGGTCGCGGTTGGTGGCCGCGACGATGCGCACATCGATGCGACGGCTCTGCTCGGACCCCAGCGCGCGCACTTCCTTGGCTTCCAGCACGTGCAGCAGCTTGGTCTGCATCGACAGCGGCAGCTCGCCGATCTCGTCGAGGAAGATGCTGCCGCGGTCGGCCTGCAGGAACAGGCCCTTGCGCGCACGGTCGGCGCTGGTGAATGCGCCCTTGGTGTGGCCGAAGAGCTCGCTCTCGATCAGGTTCTCGGGAATGGCACCGCAGTTCACGGCCACGAAGGGACCGTCGCGCCGCGCCGAGAGCTCGTGGATGCGGCGCGCGGTGACGCCCTTGCCGGTGCCGCTTTCTCCGGTGATGAGCACGGTGCTGTCGGTGGGCGCCACGCGCGAGACCAGACGCTCCACCGCCTGCATGGCGGGCGAGCTGAACTTGAAGGCTTCGCTGCCGCTGCCCATCACCAGGGTGCGCAGCGCGCGGTTCTCCTCGCGCAGGCCCCGCAGCGCCTCGAGCTGCTCGAGGCGGCGCATGATCTCCTCGTTGCGGACGGGCTTGGTGATGTAGTCCCAGGCGCCGGCCCGGATGGCGTCGATCGCCGAGTCGACGGAGGCGAAGGCCGTGACCATGATGAAGGTGGCGCTGTGGCCGCGGGCGCGGGCCAGCTTCAGCAGCTCGATGCCGTCGGTGACCGGCATGAAGACGTCGCTCAGCACGACGTCGAAGGGCTGCTTGTCGAGCTTGGCCAGCGCCTCTGCCGCCGATCCGGCGCCTTCCACCGAATAGCCCGCCTTGCCGATGGCGGCCGCGAGCACCTGCCTTACCGCTGGTTCGTCGTCGACGACCAGCACGTTCAATTCAGGCATGGCTCTCATCCCCCGTCACCGCCATCGTCGACGGGCAGGGTGAGCCTAATGCGCCAGCGGGGTCCCGGGACTTGATCAAACGCAAGCTGGCCGCGAAGGGGCTCGATGATGGCCCGGCTCAGCAACAGCGTGCGCTGCGCGTCGCGCTGGTGGAAGTCGAGCACCGGGGGGAACTCCAGGTGCACCTCGACACGCTCGCCACTCTGCTGCGTGGCCACGCGCACGTCGGCGGGCAGCCAGCGCCGCGCCACCATGGCATCGCAGCCCACCGACAGCACGTGCATCAGCACCTGCTGGATGGCCGTGCCCGACGTGCGTGGCGCCGGCAGACGGTCGTCGAGCGCGACGTCGAAGCGGAAGTGGCGGTAGCGCCTGTCGTAGCCCATCAGCTGCACCGCACGACGCACCAGCGCATTGAGGTCGATGAAGTCGAGCTCGACCGCCGCGGGGGCTGCCGCTTCGGCCAGGTGGCGTGCGGCCTGGGCCGCGCGTTCGGCCTGCGCCAGGATGAGCTGGGCGCTTTCGGCCACCTCGGTCGGGGTCTTGTCGGCGGACTCCCGCAGGTCCTGTGCGACACCGGCGATCACCGCCAGCGGGTTGTTGACCTCGTGCGCGATGCCGGCGGCCAGCGCGCCCACGGCCAGCATCTTGTCCTGGTGCGAGCGGCGCTGCCCGTCGAGCTCGATCTGCTTCTCGCGCTCGTCGAGGTCGCCGGCCATCTGGTTGACGGCATGCATCAGCTGGCCCAGTTCGTCCGCACGCTGCACGTCCAGCGCCACGCCCCGCGTGCCGCGCACGATGCGCCGCGCGTGGTGCTCGAGCCGCCGGATGTCGTGCGTCAAGCGCGCGAAGAACCATGCCGCCAGCGAACCGAAGAGCGCCACCCCGGTGAGGGCCAGCGCCACCGACTCCACCGTCACCACGTCGTACTGGCGCTGGTAGTTGCGCGTCAGGCGGTCGCGCTGCTCGGCCAGTCGGGCGTGTCGGATCTCGAGGTCGGCCGAGACGCGGACGAGAGACTCCCGCAGGTCGATCCAGTTGGCCCGCACCGACGACTCGCGAAGAGCGTCGTAGCTGCGCGTCACAGCGCGCTGCAGCAGCGCGTAACCGGGGTCGAAGGGCTCCAGCGCCTCGAACACCTTGGCGCAGTTCTCCATGTACAGCGACAGCTCGTTGGGCACGACAGCGATGTCCTGCCCCGCCGCGCTCATCTCGCTGACGTCGATCTTGGCGCCGTTCACCGCTGCTTCGGCCAGCGCCAGCGCGCGCTCGTGGCGGGCCAGGGTCTCCAGCGACTGCATGGTGTCGTAGATGCGGCCGCGTTCGATGGTCACGTAGGCCACGGACGCCAGCAGGTAGGCCACCAGCAGCAGCGTCACGCCCAGCGCCTTGGCGCGCAGCGACCGCCCCGGCGCCACGGCAAAGTCGGCGGTCGGCAAGGGCGCGCTGCCGCGTCCGGGGTCGGTGTCGCTGCTCATTCCTTGCAAGACCTGGATGACGCAGGTACAGCGCTTGCATGGCACAGGGCCCTCGCAAGGAGAACGTCGATGCGCATAAGCAGGTTCATGGTGGCGGTGGGACTGGGTCTCTTCATGGCCGGCGCCCATGCCGACGCCGTGCAGGACGCCATGCAGGCGCTGCACCGCAAAGATTACCCCAGTGCCGTGCGACTGCTGGAGCCGCTGGCACGCAGCGGGAATGCGCTGGCTCAATCACGGCTGGGTCAGCTGTACTACCACGGCCATGGCGTGCGCGAAAGCGACGCCCAGGCCTTGCAGTGGTTCGAGCGCGCAGCGCGGCAGGGTCTGGCCGAGGCGCAGTTCCTCCTGGCCAACATGTACGCCTACGGTCTGGCGGACCTGCCCGCCGAGGCCGACGGCGCGCGCCTGGCAGCGCAGTGGTATTTCGAAGCGGCGCGCCAGGGCCATGCCGACGCGCAGTACAGCCTGGGCATCCTGTTCCTCACCGGCAGCGGCGTGACGCAGAGTGCCGCCGAGGCGGCCAGGTGGATCGGCCGCGCCGCTGCACAGGGCCATGCCGATGCCTCCGCCTACGCGAAGGCAGCAGCGCCCGCCCTCGCCGCCTCGGCCACCCGACCCTAGGCGGCGCGGGCCGCCTACAGCGGCTTCTTGAAGGTCACCGCGCCACGCACCTTGCCCACGGCCACGCCCAGGGCGCGGTCGTGGGGGTAGTCGTGCGCGAGCTGACTGCGGATGGACTCGGTCATCTGTTCGGGCGCGCCATGGCAGCCCATGCACACGGGCATCGCCGGCAGCGCGCGCATGTAGCGCACGAAACGGCCGGCCGGCTCGGCCACCACGGCGTGGAACTCCATGCCTTCGACCTTCTCGCCCTTGGCGGCGCGCTCGTCGAAGTCCATCATCACCTTCTGCTCCCAAGCGTCGCCCCAGCCCAGGGAGGGGTTGCGCGGCATCAGGCTCACGCGCGTGATGCGGGCCCCGTACTTGCGCGACATCGCCGAGGCGATCTCGGGCACCGTGTACTTGCAGACCACGATGGCGCGCAGCGGGCCGCTGGCTTCGATCGCCTTGACCAGTTCGCTGCGCACGCTGGTGACGAGTTCGCCCGACGCCTTGCGCGCTTCTTCCAGCGCGGCGCGCGGTGTCTCTTCGGCCCATGCGGAACCCAGCGGGAACAGCACGGCAGCAAACAGCAGGGGCAGGAGCTTCATGGCGCAGGACGGCTGGCAGGTTGTGCCCCATTGTCGACCCCCGGCCGCATCGGCGACAACACCGGGATCGCGGGCTCACGGGCGGGACGTGAAGGACGGTGGGTCCGGGCACGTCTGGTCAGGGCTGCACCCGGTCGATGACGATGCGCAGACCTGTGGCCCCCGGGGCCACGGCCACGCCCTGGCCGATGAGGTCGCCCGGCTGCGGCATGGCCTGCCCGCTGCGCGAGATGCGGGCACCGACCACCACCCCCGGAAAGCCCGAGAGCTTGAGGTTCGGGGCCATCGCCATCGAATCGTCGAGCGTGAAGCGCTGCGGCCATTCGCCGGCCTGCCGCCTCACGATGGCCAGCGGCATGCGGGGCCCCTGCTCGGCCCGCGCGAAGATGAACAGCGTGTCGCCCGCAGCCACGCGCGCCGCCAGCTCGGGGCTGAGCACGACCTCGCCGGACACCGACGCGGACGCCCCCGCCGCCGGGGCCGCCGTCGCCGCCTGTGCCGACGCAGCCACAGCGGGCGGCGCCGGCGAGCGGTCGGCCACCGGCACCAGGCGCCCACCGGCCTCGAGCTGCGTCGCCTCGGCGATGCTGCCCTGCACCGAGCGCGCGAGAGGTGAATCGGCCGGCACCACCGCCACCAGGCGCTGCCAGTAGGCGCGTGCATTGGCGAAGTCGCGTGCCTCGAAGGCCACGCTGCCGGCCAGGGCCAGGGCCTTGACGTGGCGCGGGTCGATGTCGAGCGCGCGCTGCACGATGCTGGCCGGCTCGCCCGCGAGCCGCTTGCCTTGCGCCATGCCCACCACGTCGGCCAGATCGGCCAGCACGCCGGCGTCCTGCGGCAGCAATTCGCTGGCGCGGCGGAAGGCGGTGGCCGCATCGCGGTAGCGGCCCAGCGCCGTGTACGAGCGGCCCAGCATCAGCCAGCCCTCGGCATTGCCGGGGTCGGCCTTGAGCCGCTCGGCCAGTGCCGTGACCATGCCCTGGATCTGCTCGGGCCCCAGGCTGTGCTTGCCCTGCGCCGTGCCCTGGGACGTGACCACCGCGGTGGGTGCCACGGCTTCGGGGTGGCCCAGCATCAGGTAGGTGCCGATGCTGGCCAGCGGCAGCAGCACGGCCAGCGCGACGGCCGTGCGCCGCGATGACGCAGCGCCCGCCCGGACCGCAGGGGCTCGATCGGGCACGTCGTCCAGCACACGGCACGAGATCTCGTCGCGGCGCTGCGCCAGTCCTTCCTCGCTCAACAATCCGGCGGCAGCCTCGGCTTCCGCCTCCTTGAGCTGGTCGCGGTAGACGGCGACGTTGGCCGCGCCGCTGGCCGGGGCGGCCTGGCGCTCGCTGCGCCCCAGCAAGGCCGGCAACAGCATCAGAAGGCCGCCCAGCAGCAGCAAGGCGCTGACGATCCAGAAAATGGTCATGAGAGTTCTCCCGGCCTGGCTGCCACGGCGCCGTCGCCCAGGGTCGGGAACCGATTCCCGGAATCGGGAAGGTCGAAGGGGACACGGGCGGGACGCAGCGGCAGCAGCAGGCTCATGCCGCTCCACAAAGCAAGACTGCGGCCAGCACGACCGCGGCAGCCGCCGGCCTCAGCGCGATGGACGCGGCTTCGCTGTCGCCGCTGGCTGGGCCGGCGCGGCGTCCAGCCGCGTTTCCCACTCCCACAGGGCCGCCCGTGCGCGGCGCAGGTGGGCGTCGCTCTCGTGCCTGGCCAGGTGCAGGTAGCTGCGCATCGCGCCCATGGCCATGCGCAGGTCGCCCTCGGCCTCCCAGGCCAGGGCCAGACCGAAGTAGGCATTGGCCTGGTCGGGCTTCAGTGCCGTGGCGCCGTCGAAGAAGTCGCGCGCCGCCTTGCCCCGCTGCAGGCCCAGCAGGGCGTAGCCCATGTTGACGTGGGCTTCGGGCATCTCGGGCGCCAGCGCCAGCACGCGGTGCAGCGCCGTCACCGCGTGGTCGTACTGGCGTGCATGCAGCATCACCACGGCCTCTTCGAAGCGGCGCTTCACCTCGGCCTGGCGTGCCTGGGTGGCGTGCGCGCCAGGGGCGCGCCGGGGGTCGACCCGCGGCGCCGCAGCCGCGGGCGTGGCGCGGGGCTCTTCCACAGGCGCGTGGGGCGACGGCAGGTCGTCGAGCCAGGCTCCCACGCCCAGCACCAGCGCCAGCGTGCACAGCGCCCCCAGGCGCCGACGGTCGCGCCGCTGCGGACTCGGCGGGATGCCGCTCCTCACCCGGCCGCTCACACGGCCCCCTTGTGCGGCGCCATCGAGAGGAACGGCACGCCGAAGAAGGTCAGGAAGGCGATCACGAAGACGACCGAGATCCAGGCGGCGTGCACGGTGGGCGCCGGACGCAGGGTGTGCCGTGCGTGCAGGGCCATGACCAAGGCGACCCAGGTCGCGAAGGCCCAGCTCTCCAGCGGATCCCAGGCCCAGTAGCGGCCCCACGCGTCCTGCGCCCACACGGCGCCGACGATGAGCATCAGGCTGTCGAACACCAGCGCCAAGGCCGCGAAGCGATAGCACAGCCCGTCCTGCCGGGCATCGTCGGCGGCCCCGGCCAGCAGGCGCCGACCCCGCTGGGTGCGCCGCCACCAGGGCACGGCACCGGCGGCCAGGGCGACCAGCAGCAGGCCCAGGAACAGCTTGCCGACCACCGTGTGCAGGTACAGCAGCGGCGTGTCGTAGGTGGCAGGCAGGTGGCCCGGGGACGGATCGCTGACGGCCAGCCAGGCACCGAGCACGGCCCACACGGACGCGGCCGGCAGCAGGGCGTGCCGCAGGTCGCGCACCGCGGTGGCGGCCACGGCGAACACCAAGGCCAGGCTCCACAGGTTGCTGGACAGGATCTCGTGCAGGGTGGTGAAGGGTCCGTGCCCCACGGCTTGCCAGCGCAACGCCAGCGAGCCCGTGTGCAGCAGCAGTGCGGTCCACAGCGCGGGCAGGCCCTGCCCGGGGCGGTGCCAGGCCCTGGCCGCCGCCACGGCGTAGAGGGCCAGTGCCGCCCACATCAGGAGCATCGATTCAGCCATCGGCTGCCTCCATGCCGATCCTGCCCTGCGGCCGGACCTCGACCGGCGCCCCCGCGCGCTGGGCACGAAAGGCCAGCACGTAGTGCCAGCCGAGTGCCAGTGCAGCAAGCAAGGCAGAGGCCAGCAGCCACGGCAGCGTGGGGTCGTAGGCGATGCGGTAGCCCATCCAGGAACTCAGGCGGTCGTAGACCAGCGTGCCGCCCTCGATCTGCAGCGCTTCACCGGCAGCGAGTTCGTGGCGTGCCTGGCCGATGCGCACCACCAGCCGGTGCTCGCGCGGCATGCGGAAACGCGCCGCGGCAGCCGGGTCGATCAGGGTCTCGTCGAACTGCAGCATCACCCACACCGCGCGACCGTCGGGCAACTGCCACTCGCGCGACTGACGCAGCGCATGCATCGGGTAGCTCGGCAGGTGCACGGCCCCCAGCACGGCCTCTCCCTGCGCGGGCTGCCAGCGCAGCAGCGGCGCGAAGCCCTTGTTGGAACTGGTGTAGATGCGGTAGCCGTAGATGACCAGCGGCCTGTGGTCGCCGATCACCGCGCTGCGCGCACGGCCGGCCTCGTCACGCCATCGCACGGGGTTGCGTGTCACGCCGCGCCTGAGCCCGGGCGCGTAGTCGATCTCGAAGCCGTCGTGCTCGAAGGCCAGGCGGTCGAGCCCCGCCACGTGCAGCGGCCCGGCCTGCTGGTCCATTAGCCGGCCGTCGAAGGCCACGCCCTGCGTCAGCTCGAAGCGGCCATCGAGCGAGGCCAGCCGGCCCACGCCCGCCAGCACCACCAGGGCCAGCAGCGCCAGGTGCGCCACCAGCAGGGGCAGCTTGCGGCGGAAGGCCGGATGCACCACCAGGGCCGCCAGCAGTTGCAGCGACAGCAGCGCGAACACGGCCGTCAACGGCCACTTCAACCAGCCTTCGGGGGCGCCCAGCACCACCACGAACAGCAGCGCCAGGCTGGCCAGCACGTTGCGCAGCGAGCCGAAGTGGGCCGTCAGGGCGTGGAGTTTCATCGGGCTTGCACCGGGTGTCAGGGCGGGTTGCTGCACACGCTCTTCATCCAGTCCTTGCCAGTCTCGGCGTTGTTGGTGTTGGGACCGAAGGGGCTGCTGGAGTTGGCCGAGCCGCAGTTGGTGTCGGTCCAGTTGCCGCTGGTGGCGAAGTTGCGCACCTTGAGCTTGGCGTTCAGGTAGTAGGGCTCCTGCGTGTACGACTGACCGCTGGTGTTGATGCGGTACTCGTGGTTGCCCGTGGGCAGCCCGGCCTCTTCCCCGACGTCGTTGAGGTTGACCAGCAGCGCCTTGTTCTTCCAGCCGTGCGGCACGGCGGCGTGGCACCAGTTGCACTTCAGCGTGCGGTTGGGGTCCGACGAGAGGATCTTGTTCCAGTGGTACCAGTGCAGCTGGTCCCTGCCCTCGTCGCGACCACCGCGACAGCAGAAGCCCGTGTAGAAGCCCGACTTCTTCGAGTCGTTGGTGGGCGAGTAGACCTGCCGGTCGTGGCACTTGAAGCACAGGGCGGGGTTGCTGGCGTTGAACGGCGCCTTCAGCAGGAACGCGTTCTGCGAGCCGTGGGGACCCATCACGCCGCTGTCGGGTTCGATGGAACCGTTGGCACTGGCGTTGGAGCCATGGCAGTCGGAGCAGTACATGGTCTGGGTCCCCACCGCCCCGGTGTTGGCCCATGGCTGGCCCCAGGGGTTCTTGGTGGCGGTGATGCCGCGCAACGCCAGCGTCCGGCCGGTCTCCTTCATCACCGGGTGCCACGACCGGTGGTTGTTCGCGGCGTAAGGCACGCCCGCGCCGCCGTTGGCGCCGAGGTTCTTGGGGTCGCCGATGCCGCCGCCCTGGTGAGGCTGCGGCGCCTGGAACTCGCGCGCCTGGTTGGTGTAGCGCGTCAGGCCGTTCGTGCCCGGCGGCGTGCCGCCGATGCGCCCCAGCGCCGGCGGGTTGTTGCCGAAGGCGTGGTCGGAGTGGCACTTCAGGCAGATCTGGTACTCCCGCGTCACGTAGGGCTGGGTGACCGCCGTGCTGGTGTTGGCGCCGGGGTCGCCGCGCTTGGGCGTGAAGCTGCCCGGATCGACGTGGAAGGACGGCGACGCATAGTTCGGCTCCACGCCGTAGGTGCCCCGCAGCACGCCGCTGGCCAGGTTGCTGGGGATGTAGCCGCCGGAGGGCTCGACGCGGTGCGTGCCTTTCGCGTCGGACACCGACGGGTCGGCGTTGAACAGCCGGTTGCGGATCACGCGGTGCGGGTTGTGGCAGTCGGTGCACTCGGCATGGCGTTGCGCCAGCGCCGTCCGGGCTTCGACGAAGTCGGCGCCGCAGCGGTTGTTGGGGCCGCTGCAGTCCAGGCCCGGCTCGCTGAAGTTGCCGCCGATCTCGTGCGGCTCGGTCAGCGCGCCTTGCTCGAAGGTCGTCAAGGGCATGCGGAAGGGCAGCGAGAACTCGCTCTGGATGTCGGGCACGCCCGCCGGATTCGCCAGCACCGAATTGGCGCCGGTGGTGTGGCACTGGTAGCAGGTGTTCTCGAGGGCCGGGCCGCCGCCCTGGCGCGCCGCCAGCGGGTTGCCGACAGGCAGCGACGCGTCGGTGCCTTCGCGCGTGAGGCGGCGTGCGCCCTGCACGGTGTGCGTGTCGTGGCAGTTCAGGCAGCTGGCCTTCCACACCGGCATGCCGAGCGGGAACTCGCGCAGCGTGGCCGAGGCGTCGCGGTAGACCTCGTCGGCGACGTCGGGCTTGGCGTGGGCCGAGCGCGCCCAGACGCCGAAGCCATTGTGCTTGTCGTGGCACGACAGGCAGATGATGTCGCCCGCGGCGTTGTGGTTGTTGGCCGGCACGGCTTCCTGGAAGCGCTGGGTGCGCAGGAACTTCTGGTTGCCCTTGCCGGCGTCGAGCTCGCGGACGTGCGGGTCGTGACAGGTGGCGCACTGCACCTGGCCCGCGCCGCCCGCGCCGGTCGGCTCCAGGGGCAGCAGCGGCTTGATGCCGGGCTCGCGGCGCGCCAGCACGCTGCCCGTGCCGGCCGGCCAGCGCTGGCTGGCGTCGGGGCTGCGCAGTTCGCCGTCGCGCGCGGCCAGGGCCGCGTCGTAGGTCACGCTGATGGGGTGGTCGTTGCGCAGGTCGGTGCCCAGGAAGCGCGTGAACCCGGTCGACTGGCCCTCGCCTTGCGGCATCACGCCCCCCGAGCCGGTGCCCTGCATCGGGATGCTGACGTTGGCCTTGCCGTTCAGCACGTTGACGTTGCCCAGCGCCATCGTGCCGTCGTGGCAGGACAGGCAGAGCTTGCTGCTGCCGCCCGGCTGTGCGTTGAGACCGTCGACGATGTTCTGCGCGTCCAGCGACCCGGACGTGTACGGCGTGTAGGTGCTGCCCGCGGGCACGCGGCGGTTCCACAGCGGGGGCCGCATCGGCGTGCCGCCCTGGTCGGCCTGCGTGCCGCCGTGCGGCGTGTGGCAGAAGACGCAGACCTCGCTGGTGCCGGCCGACGTGGCGTGCGTGTTGCCTGGCCCGCCCGAGGACAGGTTGTGGCGCGTGCCGCGCACGTCGCTGATGCGCTGCGCCTGCACGTCGCGGTCGCCGCCCAGCACGGCGACCAGCAGCAGCGCCAGCGTCACGAGGCCGAGCGCCCAGCGCATCAGCCGCCCCCCAGGAACTGGAACAGCACGACGCGGCCGTTGAACATGTCGGCCACGTGCACGCGGTTGCGGGCGTCGACCCACACGCCCGAGGGCAGGTAGAAGCGGCCCGTGGCGGTGCCGGTGCCGCCGATGGGCAGCAGGAAGTCGCCGCTGCCGGAGAACACCAGCAGGCTGTCGAAGTACGACTCCACGACGTAGACGTTGCCTTCGCCGTCGACGCCCACGCCCTTGGGCCGCACCAGGTTGCCGAGGTACAGCCCGCGCGTGCCCAGCTGCCGCCGGGCCACGCCGCTGTCGGGGTCGAGCACCTGCACGCGGCTGTTCAGGGTGTCGGTGACGAAGAGTTCGCCCTGCGCCAGGGCCAGGTGGGTCGGAAAGTTGAACTCGCCCGCCGCTTCGCCACGGCGGCCGATCACGCGCTGCAGCACGCCGTCGTCGCCGAAGACCTTGACGTCGTGGGCCATCGTGTCGGCCACGTAGAGCAGGCCGCGCTGCGCGTCGCGCGCCAGGCCGGTGGGGCGCTGCAGCAGGCCGCGGCCGATCACCGCCTGCGGCTTGCCGGCAGCATCGAGGCGAAGCACCGCACCGAGCTCGGCGTCGGCGACGAAGAGGCCGCCCCCGGGCGCCAGCGCCAGGCCCACGGGGGAGACGAAGCGAAGCAGCGGCTCGGCGAGTTCCCACACCTGCAGCAGCCCGGCCTTCTCGTCGAAGACGAACACCGCCTGCCGGCTGGTGTCGCTGACGAACAGCCGGCCCTCGTCGTCACCCAGCACGGCGGCCGGACGCTGCAGCACCACCGGCGCGGCGCTCTTGTCGTCCAGCCCGACCAGCCAGCGCCCCAGGGCCTGCCACCGGCTGGGCTCGGCCGCGTCGCGGCGGAAGTTCTGCTCGCCGGTGAGCGTGCCCACGTAGAGAAAGCGCGGCACCTCGGGCGCGGCGGGCCACATCAGGCGCGCACCTTCGGGCGCGTCGTCCATGCCGAAGTGCAGGCGGCCGCGCACCGGCTCGACCTGGGCGCACCCGGCCAGCACCAGCGACGCGATGCAGGCGACGAGCCCTGTCGGCCACCTCACCACGCCGCCCCCGGCAAGGGATGGAGCAGCACCTGGCCGCTCAGCCGGTCGCTGAGCGCCAGCGTGCGCTCGTCGACGGCCAGGCCCCCGATCTGCTGCAGACGCAGCGCCGAGGCTTCCAGCGTGCGCGTGCGGCCGTCGGGCCAGAGCACATGCAGCACGCCGGCCAGCCCGTCGATCACCCAGGCGCGCTCGAACCGGTCGACGGCGAGCCCCTGCGGCTGCTTGAGCAGCCCGGCACCCAGGCTCTGCAGCACCCGTCCATCGCGCTGCGCCCGGTGCACCACGCCGCGCGCGCGGTCGAGCAGCAGCACGTGCGGCCCGCCGACCGCGATGGCGTCCACGGTCCCCACCCGCGCGTCGTTGCGCTCACCGTCCTGGGGCCGCACGGCCACCGCCATGCCCCCGACGAGGCGCTGTTCGCTCCACAGCGCGGGCGTGGGCTCGACCGTCAGCAGCGTGGCGCCACCGTCGGCCAGCGCGAAGCTGCTGGACTGGGCCGGCACCTTGAAGGTCTGCAGCAGGCGCCCGTCCCGGGCGAACCGCAGCACCTGGGCCGAACCGGCTTCCAGCACCCAGGCCGACTCGTCCGGGCCGAGGGCCAGGCCGAGGCCGGGAACCGCGCCAGGCATCGTGCCGGACGGCGCACCGGCCACACCGCTGAGGGTGTTGAAACCCAGGTCCACGCGCCACAGACGCCCGGCCGCCGGATCGGCCACCAGCATCACCGCGCCGCGCACGGCGAGCGCGGTGGGCGAGAAGAGCTTGACGAAGGCGCCGGTACCGGGCCGAAGAGGCGTCACCCGGCCCGGTGCCGGCATCACGCTCGGCGCCGTCAGGAGCGGCGGGGCCAGGAAGCCGCCCATCAGCACGCGCGGCGCGCCCAGGCCGCCGGCCTCGGAAGCCCGAGCCGCTCCGGCAGCCGCCGCCGCGGCGTCGGCGGCCTCCACGGGCGTATCGGCGCAGCCGCTCAACGCCTGTGCAGCCGCCGCCACGAAGGCCCGCCGGGTGAAGATCGAGACCACGCCCATGGCTACCAGCGCCCCGGGCCGGAGGTCTGCGCGCCGCCCACGATGCCGCTGGGCAGGCCCTTCAAGCCCGAGTGGCACAGCTCGCAGCGCTCGGGGCCCCAGGCGAGTTGTCCGTTGTGGCACATGCCGCAGAACTTGCCGTCGATGATGTCGTCCATCAGCACGTCGTTGGCGCCGGCGCGCATCTTGAAGCCCAGCTCGAAGTGGCAGACCTTGCACTGGAAACGGATGCGGTGGAACCAGTGGGGAAAGATCACCGGCCGCACACCCTGGGCGTCCGAGCGCTTGTTGAGCACCACGTCGCCGTACTCGGCACGTAGCGCCCCGCCGGGCATCGACGCGGCCAGCGCCAGCAACGCGGCGGCCCGCCAGACGCCACGGCTGCGCCTCATGGTGCGGCCCCCGCGGCCCGTGGGCGCAGCGCGGCGTTGGACACGCTGTGGCAGCGGTTGCACTCGGTCAGCGGAAAGGCCACGGCCCCGTGGCACAGCCCGCACTGCTCGCCGTTGAGGATGGCCGTCATGCGCAGCCCGTTGGCGCCCAGCTTCGACTTGAAGAGCGACTCGTGGCAGTTGCTGCAGTCCAGCCACAGCGTGTGGGCGCGGTGCGGAAAACTCACCGCCGGCATGGAGCCGTTCTTCGCCACGATGAGGTCGTCCTCGCGCAGCCGCACCTGGGTCTCGGGCCACAGGTTGCTGCGCGGCGCGATGGCACCGCGCTCCAGGGCCTGCACCCAGCGCACCATGTTGCCCGCGGTGTCGCGCGGCAGGTACTGCAGCGCTTCGCCCGGCTGCTGCAGCAGCGAGATGCCGGGCCCCTGCGGGTCGTGCAGCCCATCCTTCTCCAGCCGTGTCCACACCGACACGGGCTGCTGCGGCCTGGCAGTCGGCGCGACGGTCGTGGTCACCGGCGCAGCAGCGGCCCGCGCCGGCGCCGCCGCCTGTTGTGCCGGCAAGGGCAGCCCGGCCGCGGCGCCCAGCACCAGGGTGGCCAGGCGCAGGATGAGTCCGGGGATCGGTCGTTTGCACGGCATGGGTCACGTTCAGCCCGGGATGTACAGGCCGCCGGCGCGGATGGCCCGTACGAGTTCGCGCGTGGCGTCTTCCAGCGTGCGGATGGCGGCGGGATGGTCACCGCCCCGCGCCTGCGCCTCGGCGTCGCGACGCAGCACCGCGGCGCGGTCGACGAAGCCCTGCATGGCCGGCGACATGGCGCCGTCCTTGCGATCGGCCAGCAGCACGTTGATCAGCATGCGGTGCGTGTCGTTGCGGTCGACCTCGTAGTCGTACTCCTCGCGGGGGCTCGCGAAGTGCAGCGATCGCACCAGCGTGTCGCCGCGCCGCATCGACTCGATCGACACCCGGGCCGTGAGGTAGGCGCGGTCGATCAGCGGCCGGGCCTCGTCGTGGCGACCCTGCGTGGCCAGCGAGGCGGCCTGCGCCACCTGCTGCTCGATGCGGCGCGTCGTCTCCTGGGCCTCGGCACCGGCCTGCTTTTCCTGCGTGATGCGCTGCTGTGCCGCGAGCAGTGCCCGCGTGCTGTCCATGCGGGCGTCGAAGTCTCGGCGGTTCTTCTCGCCGGCCACCTGGTCCGGGCGCGCCAGCCGGGCGCCGTCCATCATCTCGCGCGCCGCCTGGTCCAGCAGCCGGGCGGCCTGGGGCAGCTCGTTGGCGCGCAGCAGCGCGCCGGCTTCGCGGTGGATCAGCCTCGCGTTGTCGCGCCGTTCACGTGCCGCGGCCACGCCGCTGCTGTCGATCTGCCGCGAGGCCGACGAAGCCTCGATGAGCGTGCCCACCGACTGCAGCCTGCGGTCCAGCGTCTCGCGGTCCTGCGCCTGCGTGATCGTCGTCACCAGGGCCAGGGCCGCAGCCGCGACGGCGCGGATCATCGGGTTCAGGTTCATGGCGAGGTCCCCGTGGGAGTCGGCACCGCCAGCCCGGCAGCGCTGAGGGCGCGCTGGACGAACATCTGGGCGGTGCGGATGTGCGACAGCGCCTGTGGCGCGTCGCCGGCCTGGAAACGCTGCAGGGCCTGGCTGCGCAGCGCCTGGCTGCTCTCGGCATAACGTTCGATGAGCGACAGCGCGTCGGCGCGCGGCCGCAGCTCGTTCACCGCCAGCGGCACCAGGTCGGCCAGGGCGCGGTGCCGTTGCAGTTCGAGCTGGAACTCCTCGGCCGGCGTCGTGGCACGCGCCGTGTAGTCCAGCGTGCGCTGGTGCAGCAGGCGGTTCATGCCCACCAGCACATGGCGCTCTGCGGTTTCCAGCGTGAAGCGGCCTTCCTCGAAGCGGCCCTGCTCGCCGAAGCTGCGGGCCGTGTCGACGAGGGCGAGCGCCGCGAACATGTCGCCGTCGTCCAGATCGCCTGGGGCCGCACGCGTGCGCCACGACTCGACCAGGCGCTCGATGTTCGCCAGCAGTTGCTCGTGGCGCTGCCGGGCAGCGGCCTGCCGGGCAGGCGCGTCGGGCACCAGCTTGCGCGCCGCGGCCAGGTGGCGCAGCGCGTCTTCGGCTGCACGACGTGCACCGGCGAGGTCGCCGCGCGCCAGCAGGTCTTGCGCCAGCGCATGGTGCACGCGCCCTTCGTCCAAATGCGAGACCGCCTGCGCATTGCCGCTGCTGCCGATGCGCTGCGCGGACGGCGAGTCGCCCAGCAGCTGCGCCGTCAGCTTCAGCCGCTGCTCGAGCGGGGCGCGCGCGGCGGGGTCGTCGGCGGCCAGCGCGGCACCTGGCCACAGCAGGGCCATGCAGGCCAGCGACAGGCAGCAGCGCCCGGACGCCGACGCGCCCCAGGGGCCGGTGACGGGCATGGCGCTCACGGCTTGGTCTCTCCGGCCACCGTGGCCACCGCCTTCTTGCGGGAATGGCACAGGCGGCACTCCGACACCGGGAAGGCGACCTTGCCGTGGCACACGCCGCACTGCTGCCCCAGCAGGATGCTGGCCATGCTGATCTGGTTGGCACCCTTCTGCGGCACGAAGATGGCGGGGTGGCAGTTCGAGCAGTCGAGCCACTCGGTGTGCTGCTTGTGGGGGTAGACGACGTCGGGCATCGAGCCCTTGACCTCGCGCACGATGTTCAGGTCCATCACGATGGCCGCCGCGGCGGGGTCGTTGCGGTCCCAGCGCGGCTGCACGGCCTTGGCGTCCAGCGCCTTGACCCAGTCGACATGGTTGCCGGCCATGCTCTTGGGCAGCGTCGCGAAAGCCGCGGCCGGCGGCTGCAGTTGCAAGGTCATGTCGTTGGCGGGGTCATGGATGCCCGAGTCGACCGCCGGGCGGTTGACCTTGCCCATCGGCTTGAGCAGCCGGTTGAAGGCATTGACGTCGGCCCCTGCGGCGGGCGTGGGCGCGGCACGGGCCATGACGGTCGCGACGGCTGCTGCCGTGGCGACCGGTGCTGGCGCAGGCGCAGGCGCCGGCGTGGCGGTGGCGGTGGCGGTGGCGGGAGCGGCTGCGGGCACCGGGGCTGCCGCCATGGTCACAGGGGCCGTGGCAGGGGCCGCCGCACCCGCCGCCGCAACGGCCGCTGTTGGCGGCTTGCCTGCCTGCAGGGCAGCGCCGGCCATGAACTCGATCGCGGCGCGCAGCTGCGCATCGCTCAGGTCGGTGCGACCGCCGCGCGGCGGCATGCCCTTGGCGGTGCCGGCCGCGGCGCTCTTCACGAGCCCGTCGAGCCCGACCTTCAGCCGCGCGCTCCAGGCCGCCACGTCGCCCGGCTTGGGCGCCCCGAGGATGCCGTTGCCGTGGCAGGCCGCGCAGGCCATGTCGTAGACCGACTTGCCGGCGGCCTTGTCCTGCGCCAGCGCGGGTGTGGACAGCACGGCGGACAGCGCCAGCGCGACGTTCGCGAGATGAGAGGCCATCGGCTTCATGACGCGCCTCCCCTACTTCTTCGCCGCCGCAGCGGGCGGCACGGCGGCCACCGGCGTGGTGGCCGGCGGTGTGGTCGGCGCCAGCTTCTGCAGCGTGCTCTCGTGCACGTGGGTGCCGGTCCCGGGTTTGGCCGAGTGGCACAGGTTGCAGTTCTCTACCGACCACGCCAGTTCACCGTTGTGGCAGGCGCCGCAGAACTGCCCGTCGATGATCTTCACCATGTTGATCTGGTTGCCGCCGGCCTTGAACTGGAAGCCGAGGTCGGCGTGGCACACCTTGCAGCGGAAGCGCACGCGATGAAACCAGTGCGGGAACACCACGGGTCGCATGCCGGCGGCGTCGGAGAAGTTGTTGATGACGACGTCGCCGTACTCGGCGCGGGCCGGTGAGGCCCCCAGCAACGACATCAGCGCCGCCAGGGCGAAGGTCGCCAGCAGGAGAGCCCGGCGAAGCGTGTGCCGGGGGGCTCGGTGAACCGGCGGCAGCCAGGGCGCCGGAACGAAGGGGGGTGAAGCGGGCTTCAAGGCAGGGTCTCCATCGAGGGCGGCGTCGTTCTAGAAGCGCCGCTGTGCGCGCGCCACCAGCGCCGCCACGGCACGGCCGTCCACGCGTGCGACGCGGGCGGACAGGCGGGTCTCCAGGCGGCCGATGCCATAGTCCAGGCGGGCCTCGGCCGATTCGCTGACGCGCTCCAGCGGCGCGTCGATGTCGCCCAGCGCACGGCGTTCGAACTGCTGGGAGTTCACCGTGAGCGCAGCCGTGAAGCGCAAGCGCGGCACGCCGAAGACGCGCTGGCTTTCATAGGTGAGCGAGCCGCTGTAGTAGCGCTGCCAGCCGTCGCTCTGCAGGCGCATCAGGCCGTCGAAGGCGTCCAGCAGTTCGGCGCTGCTGCGCGTGGCCTGCGCAGTGAGGTTGGCCGACCAGCTGTCGTAGCGCGAGAGCTGCGTGCGACGGCTGATCTGCAGGTTCAGGAACTGGAAGCTGCCCGTCCCCTGCGACTTCGTGCGCGAATCGCTGACCGACAGGCTCGCGAAGCTCTGGCTGCTGCCGGCGCCTGCCGACTGCCAGAAGAGGCCAGCCGAATGCGCGATGCCGGTGGACGTCAGGCCTCCCGGCATCTCTCTCAGCGTGCCCACGCTCTGGGCGACGTTGAAGGCCAGGCTGTGACCTTCGGCGGGCATCCAGGTGCGCGACAGGGCATGCGCGCCCTGCACCCCGACGGTCTGCCGCCGCTGGCCGTCGGGCGCATCGTTCCAGCCCAGGTTCAGCGAGCCCGACGGGGCGTAGCGCCATTCGCCCAGCGCCAGGGTGTCCGGGGTCCAGGCCAGCGTGCCGGTCACGGCCATCAGCGTGCTGCCCACGCCCGCCGCGGCTTCGAGACGGCTGTACGAGAAGGCGCTCGAGAGGCGCAGCGTGCGGCCCAGGTCCTTGCCGACACCGAAGGACAGGTTGTAGCCCCGCGCACGCAGACGGGCCCCGTCACCGCCGCCGTTCCCCTCGCTGCTGCTGCCCGAGTCGATGACGCGTGCAGTGGCGGTGACGACCAGCGCACCGCTCTCCGACCAGCCCCAGTCGCCCGGCCGCGGCTGCCAGCTGGCGAAGGTCGACAGCTGCCGGATGTCACTGGCCAGCGACAGGCGGCTGCTGCCGCGACCGATGCCCAGCCGCACGTCGCTCCAGCTGGCCAGCGTGTCGGCCGTCAGGGTCGTGGCAGGCGTCCAGGCGTGCCTGGCGGTGAACGAGGTCTGGCGGCTGCTGTCGTCGTTGTCGGTGCGTGTGTTCGTGCTGACGGACAGGCCGACATCCAGCGTGTGGCGTCCCCACTGGCGCACGCCGCTGGCGCGCAGCAGCGTGAGGGTGTCGCTCACGCCGTCGCCGCCGCGCACGCGGCTGTGATCGAGGTTGAGCGCGTAGAGGTCGTTGCCGGTCTGCGGCCTCCAGCTCTGGCTGAGCGACACGCGCACCGTGCGGTAGTCGTTGACCAGGGTCTCGCCGCTGGCGCGGCTGTCGCCGACGTCGGCGCGCAGCTCGAAGGGGAAGCGGCTGGCCGGGAACACCGAGACCTGGACGCGCCCGGTGAGCGCGTTGCTGCCGTTGCGCGAGGGCGGCGCGTCGCCGCCGCTGTTGCTGTCGCGGCCCAGCACCACCCCGACGCCGGCACGCAGCTGGATGAACCAGGGCTGCCAGACGTAGCTGGCGAATTCCAGGTCTCCCAGCAGCAGGCCCAGCCGCGTTCGGCGGCCGTCCTCGAGCTTCAGCGCCCGGGCGTCGAGCGTGACGGTGCCCCGGTACAGCCAGGGCGCCAGCGCCCAGAGGATGCCGTCGCCCGCGAGAGGCTCTTCCGCGCGCGCCGCCAGCTGCAGGCCCGGGCCGGTCGGGCCGGTGGGTGGATCGGCTTCGACATCGCCCGGCAGGAACGCCGCTGCGCCGGCGCTGCCGGCATGCAGCAGCACCGCCATGGCCACCGGCGTGAGCAGCGCGCCGCGCCGCCGGCGCCCGGCACGCGACAGCGGGCTTCGCACGTGGGTAGGGTGACCTGCAGGCATGCGAAGAAGCCTGTTGCGCTGCCAGCGGAAGCGACGCGCTTCAGCCGGCACGCGGGCGGTCGGACGTGCCACGCAGCGGCACATACTGGCTTTCGTCGACGCGGATGGGAGTGGCCTGGCGCAGCGTGGCGATGAGCTTCTTCCACCGCGCTTCGGCCTCGTCGCGCTGCCACAGGTCGGCCGCGCGCTCCTTCACCTGGTCGAAGCTGCGCTGCGTGGCGGCCCGGCGGTCATCCAGACGCAGGATCACCACGCCTTCGAGCAGCTGCACCGGCTCGGAGATCTGTCGGGGCTGCAGCTTGTCGACGACGCCGTGCACGGCCGCGGGCAGCATGCCGCGGTGCGTGTAGTCCATCTCGCCGCCGCGCGTGGCGGTGCGGTCGCCACTGTGCAGCCTGGCGAGTTCGCCGAAGTCGGCCCCGGCCACCAGACGCTTGTGCAGCGTCCTGGCCTCGCTCATCGCGCTGTTCCACACCGCCTGGGTGGAACTCGGGTCGACCTTCAGCAGGATCACCGCGAGCTTGACCTGCTCGGGTTCGACGAACAGATCCTTGTGCTGTTCGTAGTAGGCGCGCGAAGCAGCCTCGCTCGGTTCGGGCACCTGCCTGACGAGCTTCTCCAGGCGCTCCAGCAGGCTGTCCTTCTCGAGCTGCGGCACCACGGCGGCCAGCATCTTGTCGCGGTTGGCCGCCCAGTTGGCACTGCCCTTGTACTGCGCGTCGTAGCCGCTCACAGTGGCCTGGATGCGCTCGGCATCGGGCTGGATGCCGCGGCGTCGGGCCTCGGCCAGCAGAAGCACGCGGTTGACCAGATCGTCACCCACCTCGCGCTGGAACTTCTCGTACTCGGCCTCCGGCGGCTTGGCGTGGTAGTACTTCTTGCGCATGGCCACGGCCAGCGCACGCTGGTAGTCGGCGGCCGGCACCACCGTGTCGCCCACGGTGGCAAAGGGCCCCAGGGGCGCTGCCGCAGGCGTGGGCGCCACCAGGGCCGAAGAGGGTGAAGGTGCACGTGCGGCGGGCGGCATCTGCGGCCGGACCGCTGCGGCGGGCTCGGCCGCCCACAGCGGAGCGTGCAGCTGTACGGCCCCCATGGCGGCGCCGATCAGCCAGTGCGGACGAAGGCGGGCGGACATGCAAAGGTCTCCTGGGTTGGGCATCGAGAGGCCGGTATGTGACGGCCCATCGGAGCGATCGGGTGGGCCGGAGAACAGCGGGGCCGGGCGCCTTCGCGCCAGGCCCCGCGTGCACTCCATCGCCCGGGCTCTACTTCACATGGCAGGCCGTGCAGACGGCACTCGAGGCGTTGCTGATGCGCAGGAAGGTCTCGCCGGCCACCTGACCGGTGGTGGCGGGGCCGGCCTGACCGGTGCTGACGTGCGGGTCATGGCAGCTCGCGCACTCGACCAAGGGGCCGAGCGAGCTGTTGGCGTCGTTGCGCACGTACAGCGGCAGGTCGGTCCGCTGCTTGCCGGCGCCGCCGGTATCGACCCAGAACACCTGGTTGTTGTTGATCAACGCCGTCTGGACGGTACGGAAGTCACCGTCCTTGCAGGCGCCCGACACGGTGGAGCCCGCGCCGGACAGGCCACCACCGCAGTACTGGATGCCGATCGGGTGGTCGTTGGACAGGTCGGTGCCCAGCAGGGCAGGCCCGCTGCTCAGACGACCGGCAGCGTTCACCGTGCTGCCCGACCACGTGTAGCCCCGTCCATCGACACCACCACCGTCGGCCAGCACACCCCCCGAGCCGGGCGCGTTGATGATGTTGTCCATCGCCTGCGTGCCGTCGTGGCAGCTCAGGCAGGCCATCGAGATCGAGCCCACCGGCGCGACCGTGCCGTCCAGCGACGGCGTCTGCAGCGTGTTGTACGTGGTGTACGTCCCGCCGCCGGCCGGCACCCCCGCGGCACCGAGCCGCTTGTTCCACAACGGCGCAGGCGCATCGGTGCTGGCACCGTGCGGCGTGTGGCAGAACACGCAGATCTCGGCGGTGTCCGAGACCTGGTTGCGCCCTGCAGCGCCGGCACCTGAGCCGAGGTTGTGTTTGGTCGTCGCAATGCCTTGCGCGACCGCCAGTTGCGGACTCATCGTGAAAAGCATCGCCGCCAACAATCCTGCGGACGCCGCCCCCCACTTCGTTCGGCTCGAAAGCCATGGCATTCTCATGTTGCCCTCTCGAAGGTTGGTTGAACAGTCGCCAGGCCGTGCACTCCCCAATGCCCCGCTTGACCCCCACCGTTCTGCAGAAAGCGTGCCATCTGCCACGCTGTGCGTTGCCGGGCCGATGCGTGCAACTCGAGCCCCGCAGGCCGCGTGCCGAGCCCGTCCCGCAGCCCTGGCAAGCTCCCGCTTTCAGGAAGCGCGCTTCCCGGGACCGGGAAGCAGGAACGGCCGCCGATTGACATCGCTCAAGCGTCCCGGGCGGTGACGGCTCAGCGCGGTGCGGCCGCGCTGGCGGCCCGCAGCACCAGGTGCCCGCGGCCCGCCTGCAGCGAGGCCGGGCGGTACACGTCGATCTTGCGGAACCACTGATCGACGACGTACACCCGTCCGTCTTCATCGACGGCGATGCCCGAGGGCAGCATGTAGCGCGCGGGGCCGTCACGTTCGGACCGGTCGCCCACGAACAGCAGCAACTCGCCATCGGGGTTGAAGATCTGGAAGTTGCCGAAGGCCGCGTCGACGACGTAGAGATTGCCCTCCCGGTCCGCGGCGATCTCCTTGGGACGCGCGAACTGCCCGTACTGCTTGCCCACGCTGCCGAAGCTCTGCAGGTAGCGGCCGTCCTTGTCGAAGACCAGCACGCGGAAGTTGCCGCCATCGACGACGTAGAGCCGGCCACCGGCCCCGATGGCTAGGTCGCGCGGCAGGTTGAATTCGCCCGGGCCGCTGCCGCGCTTGCCGATGTCCATCAGGTGCTCGCCACTGACACCGTCGAACACACGCACCTGGTGGCGTTCCGAAGAGACGCCGCCGATGTCCACCGCGTAGACGCGTGAGCCGGTCGGATCGACGGTGACGCTGGACAGCCGCGAGAACCACTTCTCGCCACCGATCTTGCGCAGGAACTGCCCGTCGGCGCCGTAGATCATGACCGCCTTGGCGCCGATGTCGGCCACGTAGAGACGACCCTGGCCGTCCACGTCCAGGCCGATGGGCTTGATGAGCTGGCCGGCGCCTTCGTCGTCGCCGATGCGCAGCTGCTTGCCCGCGGGAACGTCGAACACGCGGACGAAGCGCGAGACGGTGTCGCTGACGAAGATGCGGCCTCGGTAGACCGCCACCGCGTACGGCTTGGACAACGGCTCGCCGCGCTGTTCCTCGCCCGTGACGAGCCGCCGCAGCTCGCTGCTGTTGTTGGGCACGACGTCGCCGCTGGAGCGGATGGTGCGCTCGTAGAAGAAGCGCGGCTCCTCGGGCTCGGGCGGGAACACCGGCAGCTTGACCTCCTTGCGGGCGGGAGGCTGCGGCAGCTGGGCGCATGCCGCCAGCAGCGAAGGCGTCGCAATGCAGGACAGCGACGACAGCAGCACGTGCCGGCGCGACCGCAGCGCCGATCCGTCGGGCATCGCGGGACAGTCGAGGGTCTTCATGCGAGGCACCTCCGGTGCGCCGTGGTCACTTCAAGGCATCGAGCATGAAGTCGACGGCCGCCTGGATCTCCTCGTCCTTGAGCTCGGCGTTCCCGGCCTTGGGAGGCATCACCCCCTTGCCCTTCACCACCGAGGCCACGAGGGCCCCCTTGCCGGTGGCCAGCCGTGGCGCCCAGGCGGCCTTGTCGCCGAGCTTGGGCGCATTGGCCACGCCCGAGGCATGACAGGCCACGCAGGTCTTGTCGTAGACCGCCTTGCCATCGGCCGCGAAGGCGGAGACGGCCGCCCCGGCGCACATGGCGGAGGCGATTCCAAAAGTGAGAAGCGTGCGCACCGCGCGGGTGGCCCGGAGCGGCTGGGCGGCGTGAGCGACAGGGTCGAGATTCGCTGTGGACATGGACTTCTTCTCCGTGGCGAAAGGCAGGTGGGAAACAGGTCTTGGCGGCTTCGAAGTGCAAGTGCTGTGCCAATCCCGGCGCGCCACGGTGGCAGAGAACTTGCAGCACGGACGCCATCGAAGAGCTCGGAGTGCCCGGAGAACCGACCATGCAAGCACAAGTACCGCAGGCCCATGGGCCGCGTCGTCCCTCGCGCACCGGCTGGCCCGCAGCGTGGCCCCTGTTGAAAGGTTCTCACCGGCGCACGTGGGCGTCGGCACTGCGATCGGTGCGGGCCTGGTTGCTGGTCCCCGCGCTGTTCGCCTTTGTCGCCCCGTGCAGCCTGGCAGCGCCGTCGGGCAGCGTGCCCGCGGGTGCTTCGCAGGCCGCGGTGCTGTACCACAACTACTGTTCCGTCTGCCATGGCGACAAGGGCGACGGCAAGAGCCGCGCGACGGGATCGCTGTCGACGCTGCCGCGCGATTTCACGTCGGCCGATTCGAAGCGCGAGCTGAGCGTCGAGCGCATCGACGCGGCCATCCGGCACGGGCGCCCGGGCACGGCGATGGTCAGCTGGAAGACCCAGCTGTCCGACGCCGACATCCGGCTGCTGGCCGAGCATGTGCACCAGACCTACGTGATGGGCAACGCCCAGGCCCTGGCCGCCGCTCCGGCGGCCCCGATCTCCGGCACCAGGGCCCATGGCGGTCGTGAAGCCGATGCCGCTTCCACCTCCGCCAAGGTCGACATGACGACCGGCCTCCCCAACGGTCTGAAGGGAGACTTCAAGCGCGGAGGTGCCTTTTATCTGGCCAATTGCGCCACCTGCCATGGCGCACGCGGCGATGGCGCCGGCCCGCGCGCCTACTTCATCAATCCGAAACCCAGGAACTTCATCAACGAGGCCTCGCGCAGCAGCTTCAACCGCCTGGCGCTCTACGTCGCCGTGAGCGAAGGCCGCCTGGGCACCGAGATGCCGGCCTGGAGCAAGGTCACCACGCCACAGCAGATGGCCGACGTCGCCGAGTACGTCTTCCAGGCCTTCATCCAGGGCCGCGCGCCGGCTGCCGCGCCGGTGGCGGCAGGGCGTTGAGCCATGTGGTGGAGCACGCTCGCGGGCGCTGCGCTGGCGCTGGCCGTGACCGCCGCGGGCTACGACGCGTGGAGCCGCGCGCTGCCGCTGCCGACCGGCGGGGCGGCCGAGGCACCTGGCGGCGCCGCAGCGCAGTCCCGGCACAAGCTGGGCCGCAAGGTCTACAACTTCCGCTGCTACTTCTGCCACGGCTATTCGGGCGATGCGAAGACACTGGCCGCGACGTACCTGACACCCCCACCGCGCGACTTCACGGCCGCCGAGCCCGCTGAGTGGCCGGTGGCACGCATCGCAGAGGTGCTGCGGCACGGCCGCGACGGCACGGCGATGAAGTCCTTCCGCGGCATCCTGGACGACGAGGAACTGCAGGCCGTGGCGGCCTTCGTGGCCCGGGAGTTCGTGCAGCACAAGGCGCCGAACACGCGCTATCACACGGCCGAGAACGGCTGGCCTGAACACCAGCGCTACGCCGCCGCCTTCCCGTTCGCCAAGGGCGAGCTGCCGCTGGACACCCCGGTGGACCAGCTGGCCGCTTCGCAGCGGGCAGGACGCCAGCTCTTCGTGGGCGCCTGCATCTCGTGCCACGACCGCGCGCGCGTGGTCGACGAGGGGCCGGCATGGAGTTCGCGGCCGCTGTCGTACCCGCGCATGGGCTTCGTGCCGGGACAGCCCAACACGCCGCCGCCGGACGTGGTGTCCAGCGCCAGCGTGTACGCCAAGCACGAGGTGCCGCCGAAGGTGGCGAACCTGTCGCTGCACGAGAAACGCGGCGAGTCGCTCTTCCAGGCGAACTGCGCCTTCTGCCATGGCGCCGACGGCACCGGCAAGAACTGGATCGGGCAGTTCATGGAACCCAAGGCGCGCGACCTCACGCAGTACGACACGCGCAGCATGCCTGCCGCACGACTGCACGAGGTCATCCGGGAGGGCCTGCCGGGCACCTCGATGCCCGCCTGGAAGTCGGTGCTGCCGCGCAAGGACATCGAGGCCGTGGGCCACTACGTGCAACGCGTGTTCTTCAAGCCTGCCAGTTGATACCCACGGCACAGCCGTTCCCGGAATCGGTCTCTCCGTTCCCGGAAACGAGAGGGCCGAGCCCCCGCAGCCCGGCCCGCAGCCCGGCCCGCTGCGGCTCGCGCCGCGTACGGGCGCGGAAGGCGGCCCGGAGTGCGGACCACGCTCGCCGGCATGCCGATTGCAGTTCGGCCTGGTGATGTCTTCGTCTCACGCCACCACGACGCACTCGGCCCTGCAGCGGGCAGGCTCCGGCGCCCTGCCCTGGCTGTGGACGCTGGCGGCGGTGCTCGGCCTGGCCGCCCTCGTGATCGGCCTGGGCGTGCTGCCCGCCGACGACGCCGAAGGCGAGGCGCATCGCATCGCGCTGCTCCATCACCCTGCCCTCTGGCTGTCGGCGCTGCTGTGCACGGCGATGGCCGGCCTGGGCGCCTGGGGGATCGTCGCAGGCGATGGTCTGGTGCTGCTGCTGGCGGGCGCCCTGGTGCCCACCGGGGCGTTGATGAGCTTCATCGCGCTGTGGACCGGCGCGATGCATGACAGGCCGGTCAGCGGCGCATGGTGGACCGGCGAAGCCTCGTCGGTCCTCGAAGTCCTGCTGCTGCTGTTCTATCTGTCGCTGATGGCGTTCAAGGTGGCGGTCGGCGACCCCGTCCGCGCCGACCACGCCTGTGCGCGCTTCGCTGTCGCGGGCAGCGCCGGTCTGCTGCTGCTGTGGTGGCTGCTGCCAAGCGCCGGACCCGCCGTGAACCCGCCGCAGCACGGCGCAGCGGACGGTGCTATCGGCCTGCAGATCGCGGTGGCCCTGATGGCCGGCGCGTTCACTGCGCATGGGCTGGCGGCCTGCCTGTGCCGGGCGCGTTCGCTTCTGCTGGAGCGGGGCGAGAGTCCCGTCGGACCTCCACGAAGGCCCGAGGCATGAACTGGCACAGCCTGTCGGACTTCCTGGACATGGGCGGCTACGGCCTCTACGTCTGGGGTTCCTTCGGCATGACGGCGCTGTCCCTGGCCTGGGAAGTGCTGATGGTGGTGCAGCGCCAGCGCCGCGCCTTCCGCGAAGCCCAGGCGAGACGGCTGGAAGAGGCCGAGGACGACGACACCCCGCCACGCAACGACAGACCCGCCCCGCCCCGCCCATGAACCCGCCGCCCCCGCCGATCGAACCCCGCGCCCGCGCGGCGTGCCCCCTCTGCTGCAGGAGACCCTGATGCTGCCCGAACTCGGCCTCTTCTCGCTCGTCGTGGCGCTGTGCATCGCCGTGGTGCTGGGCACGCTGCCGCTGATCGGCGCGGCCCGTGGAGACGTCGCCTGGATGTCGCTGGCCCGGCCCGCGGCACAGGCGCAGTTCGTCTTCGTGGCCATCGGCTTCTTCGCGCTGATGGCCTCGTTCGTCAACAGCGACTTCTCGGTGCTCAACGTCGCCTCCAACTCCAACACCGACCTGCCGCTGGCCTACCGCATCGCCGCCACCTGGGGCAGCCACGAAGGCTCGATGCTGCTGTGGGTCTTCATGCTCTCGGGCTGGACCGTGGCCGTGAGCCTGCTGTCGCGCCGTCTTCCGCTGGAGATGGTGTCGCGCGTGCTGGGCGTGATGGGCTTCGTCAGCATCGGCTTCCTGCTCTTCGTGCTGCTGACGTCCAACCCCTTCGCACGCCTGTCTCCGCCGGCGCTGGAAGGCCGCGACCTGAACCCCCTGCTGCAGGACCCCGGCATGGTCATCCACCCGCCCATGCTCTACATGGGCTACGTCGGCTTCGCGGTGGCCTTCGCCTTCGCCGTGGCCGCCCTGCTGGCCGGCCGCTTCGATGCCGCCTGGGCCCGCTGGTCGCGGCCCTGGACCACGGCGGCCTGGATGTTCCTCACGCTGGGCATCGCGCTGGGCAGCTGGTGGGCGTACTACGAACTGGGCTGGGGCGGCTGGTGGTTCTGGGACCCGGTGGAGAACGCCAGCTTCATGCCCTGGCTGGCCGGCACCGCGCTCATCCACTCCCTGGCGGTGGCCGAGAAGCGCGGCGCGTTCAAGGCCTGGACGGTGCTGCTGGCCATCGCCGCGTTCAGCCTGAGCCTGCTGGGCACCTTCCTCGTCCGCTCGGGCGTGCTGACCTCGGTGCACGCCTTCGCCACCGATCCCGAGCGCGGCATCTTCATCCTGCTGTTCATGGGCGTGGTGGTGGGGGGCTCGCTGGCGTTGTTCGGCTGGCGCGCCGGCGCGGTGGGCTTCGCCGGTCGTTTCGACCGCGTCTCGCGCGAGTCGCTGCTGCTGGGCAACAACGTGATGCTGGTGGCCGTCACCTGCACGGTGATGCTGGGCACGCTGTACCCCCTGGTGCTGGACGCGCTGGGCCTGGGCAAGATCTCGGTCGGCCCGCCCTACTTCGAGGCCGTGTTCGTGCCCTTGATGGCCCCCATCGTGCTGCTGATGGGCATCGCGCCGCTGGCGCGCTGGGGTTCCGCACCGCCGGCCGACCTGGCTCGCCGGTTGCGCGGACCGCTGCTGGCCAGTGCGGCACTGGCGGTGCTGCTGCCCTGGTGGGCCGGTCGCTGGAGCCTGGGCGTCGCCGGCGGGCTGTTCCTCGCCGCCTGGGTCTTCTGCAGCACCGCGCTGCTGCTGGCCCAGCGCCTGCGGGGCGGCACGGGCCAGTTGCGACGCGCGTCGCGCGCCTTCCACGGCATGTGGCTGGCCCACCTGGGCGTGGGCATCTTCATCGTCGGCGTGACCATGGTGCGCGGCTTCGAGACCGAGAAGGACGTGAAGATGACGGTGGGCGACGCCGTTACCGTGGCCGGCCACCGCTTCACGCTGAAGGGCCTGCAGGAGACCACCGGCCCCAACTTCGTGGCCTTGCGTGGCGAGGTCGAGGTGCAGCCCGACGGCGGCAAGCCCTTCACCATGCACCCCGAGAAGCGCCTGTACAAGGTGCAGCAGATGCCCATGACCGAGGCCGCGATCGACAGCGGCCTGACGCGAGACCTCTACGTGTCGCTGGGCGAGGCCATCGACGAGAAGACCTGGACCGTGCGCATCTACCACAAGCCCTTCGTCGACTGGATCTGGGGCGGTGCGCTGGTGATGGGCCTGGGCGGCCTGCTGGCCTTGAGCGACCGCCGCTACCGGGTGGCCGTGCCGTCGGCCCGCGAGCGGGACGCCACACCGTTGATTCCCGGCGCAGCGGTCGGTGCCATGAGGCCTGGCGCGGTGCCTGTCACGGCCGCCTCAGGGGCCGCCGCCGCAGATGGAGCAGCTTCATGATGCAACGCCGATTCGTTCCCCTGGCGGCCTTCGGGACGCTGGCCGCCTTCCTCGGCGCCGGCCTGGGCCTGAAGCCGCGCGAGGTGCCGTCGCCCTTCATCGGCAAGCCCGCCCCGCCCTTCAGGCTGGCCAGGCTGCAGGCGCCGGCAGAGTCCTTCGCACCGGCCGACCTCCAGGGCCGCGTGTGGCTGCTCAACGTCTGGGCCTCGTGGTGCGCGCCTTGCCGCGAAGAGCATCCGCTGCTGGTGGCACTGGCGCGCGACACGCAGCTGCCCATCGTGGGCCTGAACTACAAGGACGACCCGCGCAGCGCGCAGGAATGGCTGCGCAAGCTGGGCGATCCGTACCTGGCCACTGCCGTCGACAGCGACGGTCGCGTGGGCATCGACTACGGCGTCTACGGCGTGCCCGAGACCTTCGTCGTCGACCGCGCGGGCGTGGTTCGCCACAAGCACATCGGCCCGCTGACGCAGGACGCCTGGACGCGCGAGCTGCTGCCGCTGGTGCAACGCCTGCAAGGATGACCGCGATGCGCAACCCGATGCTCTTCACCGGGCACGCCGTCCGCGTCGTTGCCGTCGTCGCGGTGTGCCTCGTTGCCGCACTCGCGCCGCCTGCCGCGCGCGCTGCCGAAGCGCAGCCCACGGCGGCCGACCCGGCGCTGGAAGCCCGCGTCAACCGCCTGGCCGCCGAACTGCGTTGCCTGGTGTGCCAGAACCAGTCCCTGGCCGACTCGCACGCCCCCCTGGCCGTCGACCTGAAGAACCAGGTGCGCGATCAGCTGCGGGCCGGCCGCGGCGAGCAGGACGTGATCGACTACATGACCGCGCGCTATGGCGACTTCGTGCTCTACCGCCCGCCCGTCAAGGCCACCACCGCCCTGCTGTGGGCCGGGCCGGCCTTGCTGATGGCCGCCGCCGTGGGCGGGCTGGCCTGGGTGCTGCGCCGCCAGCGGCGGGCAGCGGCCAGCCCGGCCGTCAGCGACGAGGACGCCCTGCGGGCCGCCGCGCTGCTCGCCGAAGACAGGGTCTGATCGTCGACAGGCCGGGCGGCGGTCACAGCATGCGCTTGAGCCCGCTCACGCGTCGCGTCCGACGGCCCGTGGCCAACGCCAGCAGCGCCGGCTGCGGCGCGACCAGCGTGAAGGCGCGGCTGGCCCGCGTGATGCCGGTGTAGAGCAGCTCGCGCGTGAGCACCGACGCGTCCTCGTCGGGCAGCACCAGCACCACGTGCTCGAACTCCGAGCCCTGGCTCTTGTGCACCGTCATCGCGAAGGCCGTCTCGACATCCGCCAGGCGCCCCACCGACACCGAGCGCAGGTTCTCGCCATCCAGGAACCAGCAGCGCAAGGCAGCGTCGCCGCCAGGCCCGCGCAGAACGATGCCGATGTCGCCGTTGAAGACGCCCATCGACGGATCGTTGCGCGTCACCATGACGGGTCGGCCTTCGTACCACTCGCCGCGGCCGGTCAACAGGCCGGCGTCGCCGAGCCCGCGCTCGATCGTCTGGTTCAGGCCGCGGACGCCCCAGGGGCCGTCGCGCACGGCACACAGCACGCGGAAGGTGTCGAAGCCGCGCAGCACCGCGCGCGCCCAGGGCTCGAAAGCCGCGGCATCGTCCCGCGATGGGCGTTGCGCCAGGCCCTCCAGGTAGGCACGGTAGCCCCCTGGCGCGCCGTCACGCCCGCGCAGGGCCAGCGACACCAGGGCCGAGGCATCGCGCGCCGGGCGCAGGGCCACGGGGCCGTCGGCATCGGCACGCAGCAGCCCGAGCGCAGCGGCGGCGTCGCCACGGTTCACGGCCTGCGACAGCTGACCGATCGGACCGTCGAAGCGGTGGCTGTGGCGCAGCACCACGGTCTGCTGCGCCAGCGCCGGGCCCGGACCGAGATCGGCAGCGGGCAGCGACTGGCCGGTCAGGCGCTCGATCCAGGCCGCCGTGTCGGGCCGGTAGCCGCCGGCAGCGCCGCCCTGCCCCGCGCCGTCGCACAGGTCGCCCATCACCGACCCGGCCTCCACCGAAGCCAGCTGGTCCTTGTCGCCCAGCAGCACCACGCGGGCCGTGAGGGGCAGCGCGTCGAGCAGCCGCGCCATCATCTCCAGGTGGACCATCGATGCCTCGTCGACGAAGAGCACGTCGACGTCGAGCGGCCGCGCCGCGTCGTGCCGGAAGCGCCGCGTGCCGGCTTGCGTGCCCAGCAAGGCATGCAGGGTGCTCGCCGGGCCGAGCTGGTCCACCCAGCCCTGCAGCCCGAGGGCCGTGCCGAAGCGCCCGCCCAGGCCCTGCAAGGCCTTGCTGATGGACTGCCTCAGGCGCGCGGCGGCCTTGCCCGTGGGCGCGGCCAGGGCCACGCGCAAGGGCTGGGGGCCGGCGTGCAGGGCCTGCAGCAACACCAGCAAGCGCGCTGCGGTGAAGGTCTTGCCGGTGCCCGGCCCGCCAGTGACCAGGGTCAGCCGGCCGCGCAGGGCCAGGGCACAGGCCACCTTCTGCCAGTCGGGTTGCGAGTCCGCTGGCCGCGCCTCGAACAGCCGGCTCAACAGGTCGGCGGCGGCAGCGGTGTCGATGCCGTCTTCGGCGGCTGTCCGCTCGGAACTGCCCGGTCCGTCGATCCCGCTCGCCGTGCGCGCATGCACGTGCGCGGCCACCTGCGTTTCGTAGCGCCAGTAGCGGCGCAGGTAGAGCATGTCGCCGCAGACCACCAGCGGCGACGCGCCGGTGTCGTCGGCGGGATCGAACTGCACGCCCGCATGGCCACCCCAGGCCTGCCTGCGGGCCGACGCATCGGCAGGCCAGCCGGCCATCGCGGCTTGGAGTTCAGGCAAGGCCTCGGCGGGCCAGGACAGCAGGCCGTGCAGATCGGCCAGATCGGACGGATCGGACAGATCGCCGGACAGTGGCAGCCCGCCGTGGCCCCGACCTTCGAGCTGGGCCAGCAGCGCGGTGGCCAGCAGCAGACTGGCCGGCAAGCCCGGATCGGTCTCCCACAGGAAGCGCGCCAGCGCGACGTCGAGACTGCGCAGCCAGCCCGCTTCGCGCCAGCGGTCCAGCACCCCCAGCATGTCGAGGGCGGTCATGCAGCCTCCTGGCCCGGCGAGAAGTCTCCGCGCGGCAGCACGGCGTCGAGCTCGGCGATCAGTGCCAGCGGCGCGGCCACGGCGCAGCAGCCGGCGGTGGCGCTGTTGACGCCGCGAAGAAAGAAGTAGATGGCCCCGCCGAGGTGGCGAGCGGGCGAATACGCCTGGCCCAGACGCGAGCGCAGCAGCCGGTGCAAGGCCAGCAGGTAGAGCGTGGCCTGCACGTCGTAGCGGTGTTCCAGCATCGCGGCGTCCATCGCCTGGGCGGTGTAGTCGCCGTCACGCGGGCCCAGCGCATTCGACTTGTAGTCCAGCACCCAGTAACGCCCGTCGTGTTCGAACACCAGGTCAGCGAAGCCCATCAGCAGGCCCTTGAGCGCGCGCTCGGGCAGTTCGGGACGGGGCCGCCCTGGCTGGATGTGCCGGACACACAGCGCATCGACGTGCTCGGCGCGCAGGCCGTCGGAGGGCAACCAGAACTCCATCTCTGCGACGACCGTGCCCAGGCGTGACAGGGGCGAGCCCGGCACGGGCAGCGGAGTGGCGCAGACGCGCCTGAGCCAGGCCACCACGTCGTCTGCGCGGTGGCCCCACCCTTGACGCTCGCAGCGGCGCGCCAGGCGCTCCTGCAGCTCGCCCGAGTCGTCGAGGCCAAAGCCTTCACCAGCCAGCCATTCGAGCTGGTCGTGCAGGAAGTTGCCTGCCAGCGCACCGCGGGGAAAGCGGTGCCAGGGCTGCTGGGTGGGTCGCTGCGGCCCGATCAGGGGGTCGGCCTGGTCGGGCTCGTCGTCGCGGAGGACGTCGTGCACGTTGCCGGTGGCCGACGTCGCCCAGCTGGCGTCGCGCACCAGGGCCGAGTAGCTGCTGACCGACCAGTTGCGCTCGAATTTGGCGGTGTAGGCAGGGGACGGCGCCAGCGGAGGCGCCACCCCGCGGCGCTGCAGCGCGGTGACCCTGGGCAGTGGAAGACTCTCGCTGTCGGGCACCGCGTCCACCACCACGCCCGGTTGATCCCGCGCCAGCGCGCGCACGTCGTGCAGGCGCTGCTCCGGGGGCTGCACGGCCGCACCCGACAGCAGACAGCCGATCGCGCTGTCGTGCCAGCGGTAGGTCTTGCCCAGGCCCATTTGCAGGCCCGACAGGCCCACCCACAAGGCATGGCGCGCCCGCGTCACGGCCACATAGAGGAGCCGCAGGTCCTCGCGCAGCCGCTCCTTGTCGGCGACCGCGAGCTGCTCTGCCGTCGGCGAGATCACCAGCTCGCGCGCTGTCAGGTCACCCGCAGCGTCTGCGGCTCCCGGCAGCATCAGCACGGCGTCCTTCGCACCGCCGAAGCCACCTGACACATCGCGAAGGTGTGCCGGAAACGGCAGGAACACCAGCGGGTACTCCAGTCCCTTGCTCTTGTGCACGGTGACCACCTTCACGAGGTCGGCATCGCTTTCCAGGCGCAGCACGAGTTCGTCGCCGCCGGCCAGGCCCTGGTCGCCTGCGGCGATCTGTTGCCGGAGCCAGCGGACCAGCGCCTGCTCGCCCTCGGCCTGCGCACTGGCGGCCTGCAGCAGCTCGGCCAGGTGCAGCACGTTGGTCAGGCGGCGCTCTCCATGCCCGGCCGCCTCGTCCTGCGCCAGCCAGCGCGCCGGCAGGCCGAACGCATGCAAGGCTCGTCGAACCATGGCCAGCACGCCATGCGCCTTCCACACCTGGTTCAGCTCCTGCAGCAACTCGGCATGGCGATCGAAGCGCGCGCCGTCACTCGCCAGGGCCAGCAGCTCGGGCAGCGTGAAGCCCAGCAGCGTCGTGGCCAGTGCCGCGCGGGCCAGCCTCACGTCACGCGGCGAGGCGACGGCCTGCAGCAGGCGCAGCAGGTCGAGGGCTTCCAGGGTCTGGAAGACCGTGTCCTTGTCGGACAGGTACACCGAAGCCACGCCGCGGCGACGCAATTCCCTGCGCACCGCCTCCGCGTCCTTGGCGGTACGCACCAGCACCGCGATGTCCGCGGGCTGCAGGCGCCTGAACGGCTGGTGCCCGTTGCTCTCTTCGCCACCGTCACCTCCTTGCACGAACCCCGCCTGCGGATCGTTCAGCAGCACCACGATGCGCTCGGCACAGAGCGCGGCGAACAACCTGAGGCTGTGGTCCTTGCTGCGCAGGGTCTCGTCGACCGCCAGGGTGATGGCCGCCAGGTCGCCTTGCGACGTCACGAGTCGTTCAGCGCGACCACGGGCCTGCACAGGGACAAAAGGCAGGGGCGAGCTCGCCTCTCCATGGCGGAACATGAACGCCCCCTCACCGGGGCGCGTCTCGGCGGCCTGGAACAGCGCATTCACGGCCTGCACGAGGGCGCGCGTGGACCGGTGGTTGGTGTCCAGCACGTGGTGCCGTCCTTCGGTATCGCGGCGCGCCGACAGGTAGCTGTAGATGTCCGCACCGCGAAAGCCGTAGATGGCCTGCTTGGGGTCGCCGATGAGCAGCAAGGCGCGCGACAGGTCGTTGTCGGCGATGCGGTACAGGCGGTCGAAGATGCGCAGCTGCACAGGCGACGTGTCCTGGAACTCGTCGATCAGAGCCACCGGATACTGGGCCACGATGCGCTCGCGCAGGCGCAGAGCCCTGTCACCCTGCACCGCCGGATCGAGCGCAGCGTCGAGCCGATCGAGCATGTCGGCAAAGCCGAAAGTGCCGGCCTGGGCCTTGAGGATCTGCATGCGCGCGACGACGTTCGCCGCGGCGTGCAATCGGAGCGCCGGTCCCGGCTCGGGCAGGGTCTGGACCTGTGCCATCAGCGTTTCGAAGGCGTAAAAGCAGTCGGGCAGGTCGACGACGATGCCCAGCGCCGCCAGCCGCTTGGCGATGTCGCTGGCCGACAGGCGCTGTTCTCCGGTCTTCACATCGGGCCGTTGGCTGTCGGGGTCGCGCGCCCACGCCTTCAGCGCGTCGATCCAGCGCCTGGCATGGGCCTCGGCGGGCAAGGTCTTGCGCGCCGCAAGATCGGTGCCGGTCCAGATCGGGACGAGCCAGTCCAGCATCTGATCGGCACGTTGCAGCCACCCGGCTTTCAGCGCCCGCAGCGCATCGGCGCGCGTTGCTGCTGCGCGGGCCGCCGCATCGGCGAGCGTTCCCTGGCCCGCGTCGCGAGGCAAGGACTTGTCGAGCAAAGGCCTGACGTCCCTTTCCAGCGCGGTGGCGTCCTTCCAGCGTGCCAGCGCCTGGGCCAACACGTCACCCTGCAGCGGATAGACGTGCTGCCGCCAGTAGTCATGCACGGCTTCGACCCGCATGGTGGCCTCGTGCGCCTGCAGTTCCTCGTCGAAAAGGCAGCCGCTGTCGAAGGCGTGCTCACGCAGCATGCGCTGACACCACGCGTCGATGGTGTGCACGGCGGCGTCGTCCATGGCCTCGGCAGCCATCGACAGACGCCACGCGGCCAGCTGCCGTTGCGGCCCGGGCGGGTAACCCGACAGCAGCGCTTCGAGGAAGTCGTCAGCCTCAGCGCCTTCATCGCCGCGAAAGCATGCGGCGGCTTCCACGAGACGGCGGCGGATTCGGTCCGACAGCTCGCGCGTGGCGGCCCGGGTGAACGTCATCACCAGGATCTCGGACGGGAGGCGCGGCAGGTTGTCCTGAGAAGAGCCATGGCCGTGCCCGATCACCAGGCGCACATACAGTGCTGCGATGGTCCAGGTCTTGCCGGTGCCCGCGCTGGCCTCGATGAGCTGGCTGCCGCACAAGGGCAGCGACAGAGGCAGAGGCTGGGAGCGACAGGACTCACTCATCGCCGGCCGCCTGGACCGCGGGCGCGTCGATGGACAAGCGCTCCATCGACACGTGCTCCGCAAGCCAGTCCTGGAAAGGCGCGTAAAGACGCTTCGTCACGGCCTCGAAGCCGGCCTGGGCGGCCAGACTCTCGAAGTCCGGGTACAGGCGGGCCAGGCAGGGCTCGTCCACCTCACCCGGGCGGCCGGCTGCACCCTCGTAGACGGCGTTTGCCGAGGCCGGATTCGACAACCACGCCATGCCTGTCTTCACGGCCGTCGGCAGGGGGCCGTCCCCATGGAGGCCTTCCCGGCAAGCCGCCATCAGGTCGAGAAGGACCGGCAGCGCCTGATCAACCTCGAAGGCCTTCACGCGTACCAGCGCGCCTTCGCCGATGACGATGCCCGCGGCCGGCCGACCGCACGCCGCCGAGGCCAGACACCGCACCCAGGCAGCCAGTAGCATGTGCCCGCGAAGCTTCGGCGTGCCGGCTCTCTTGCCGAAATCGGCCACCTTGCTGGCCTGCAGATCGATCCAGACGGGCTGCATGCCTGCGGCAGGAGCGCACAGATTGGGCAAGACGTCACCGAACACGAGCCCGGAAAGGTCCGGGTGCGGGAGCCGAAGCTGCATCTGGCCGATAGGGACTGGATGCTGGGCCCGAACCGCCAGCCAGGTGTCCACCATCGGGCCAACCGCCTGGAGCAACCCGGCCTCGACCTGCTGCCCGGGCCCGCCGATGGGCAACTGTCCGGCGCGCCTGAGCCGCGCCACCTCGCGCCTCAAGAAGTCGTGCACCTGCGCCGTGGGCGGCATGGCGGGCGGCGAACGGAACTCCGAACGGCAGGCCCGCAACAGCGTGTCGACACAGGCCCAGTGGGCCAGGCCCTCGCTCGAGAACGGCTCGTCGTCTTCACTGGCCGCGTCGAGCTCGCCGAAGACCACCTGGAGCCGCTGCCGGAAGAACTGCTTGACCGGGTTGCGCAGGAAGTCGGCCAGACTCAACACCGTCATCGGCGGCAACGCGGCATCGCCCGGCAGGGAGACCGCGGCGATGTCCTGGGCCGACGGCAGCGCGGCCGTCTCTAGGTGCGCCGCGCGCCATTCGGTGGCGTAAGTGAACACGTCCCCCTTGGAACCACCCGCAGAGGGCCCTGCAGATTCGAAGTAGCGGCGGCTGAATGGCTGCAGAGGATGCTCGGTGGTACGTGGGCCCAGCACGCCCGGCCCCCAGCCCGCGGCCAGATAGTCACGCAGCTGGGACACCAGCACCGACGGCGGCTGCTCCTGGTTGTCGCGCTGGCTGCGCCCGGCCCAGCTGATGTAGAGAACCCGGCGCGCCGACAGCAGGGCGTCGAGCATCAGCTGCCTGTCGTCGTCACGTCGCGAACGGTCACCAGGCCGCGCCTGACCGGGCAGACTCATCAGGTCGAAGTCGGCGCGGCTGCTTCGCCTGGGATAGTCGCCGTCGTTCATGCCGAGCAGGCACACCACCTCGAAAGGGATGGCACGCAGCGGCAGCAGCGTGCAGAAGGTGACTCCGCCAGCCCTGAATCGCCGCGCCAGGCCGGGCTCGTCGATTGCATTCATCCAGGCGTCACGCACCACGGCGATGTCCACCACGCCATCGAAGCCAGCCACCTCGCAGGCCTGCAGCCATTGCGCCAGTGCGTGGTGAGCCGCAGCGAGCACTTCGCGTTCCTCGTCTTCACCACTCAGGAACATCGCCTCCATCAAGGATCGCAGGTGCTCGGCCCAAGCCGCCGGCGTGCGCAGTGCCAGCGCATCGGTCCACCAGGTCGTGAGTGTGCGCAGCAGTTCGGCCACCGACCCGGCCAGCCCCGCCGCCAGTCCGGCCACCTCCGCATTCGGCTCACTGCCGGCGAATCCTTCGGCCGAGGGCATTTCGCCGCTGGCGTACCCCAGCAGCATGCGGCGCAGGCCAAACGCCCAGGTGTTCTGGTCGCCGCTGGCTCCGAGGCCCAGACTCTCGCGCTGTGCGGCATTCAAGCCCCATCGGATACCCGCGCCATCGATCCACTGCATCAACTGCGGCAGGTCATCGGCGTCGATGCCAAATCGACGAGACACCGCAGGCACGTCGAGCAGGTCGCGCACCTGGCTGGCACCGAACCGCTCGGACGGCGCGCGCAGCAACCACTCGAGCGCCACAAGCAAAGGCTGGTGTCCGCGCTGCTGCTGGTCACCGATGCCCCAGGGGATGTGCCGTGGATCCCACCGCCCATGCTGACCGAAGACCGATCGGATGGCGGGCGCGAAGAAGTCGATATCGGGCACCATCACGACGATGTCGCGTGGGTTCAGAGGCTCCACGTCGGGCTGAGGGGCCAGCAGCCTCAACAGTTGGTCATGCAGGACTTCGACTTCGCGCTGGGCGCTGTGCGCAACATGGAAGACGATCGACCGGTCCGCGTCTTGAACGCCTTGCTTCGGGTGCTCGGCAACGGGCAGCAGATCACGGACGGCAGCCTGCACTTGCTGCAGCAGGGTGTTGCCTGGCGCTTCGTCGAAGAAGTCGACCCGCGGCACGGCAAAGCGCTGGCCTGCAGCCTGCGCGTCATCGAAGGCGTCAAGCTGTCGTACGAAGTCCCGGCTTTGGCGCCCCCACGCCGCGAGCAGCGGGTGACCATGAGCGTGCATGTCCTGCAAGGGCACGGGCGACAGATCGCGACCTTTCGGCAGCGCAAGGCGCCGGCGCTCGAAGTGCAACAGTTCGCGACCCTCGATGAGGTCCGCCCAGTGGAAGCGGCAAGGGTTGGGCACGGCCATCAGCACCTGACAGTGCGCGGCCAGGCCCGCGAGGGCTTCGAGGGTCTGCAGCGGCATGTGCGTGGTGCCGAACAACACGACCCTGCGAGGCAGGCGCGGGAACGCTCGTGCCTGACCCGACGAGGAGTTTTGCAGCGCATCCAGGAACTGCAAGTGCAGCCCAGAGCGTGTGCTGCCGTGATCCTGTGTCTGCAGTGACGCCACCACGGCGCGCCACAGCGCGGCCTGCCAGCGTTGGTCGGCCGGCATGCTGTCAGCCGCTGCGCTGAGTGCCAGTCGGGGGTTGCGCAAGTCATCGACACCGCGTGACCAATCGCGCAGCCAGTCACTGCGGTAGATCTGGTACTGGTCAAACAGATCGGCCAGACGCTGCGCCAACTGCAGCCTGCGACCGGCGCTGCCGTCACCCAGGAAGGCGCGTACCGGCGCAAACACTGGTTGGTTTGCCAAGTCCGGCAGCATGCTCATGAGGCGCCAAGTCAAGGGCAGCTTGTCCAGCGATGAGCTGGATGGCACGGCGTCATGGCCGAGGACGGCGCGGTAGGCGCGCCAGACGAAGCGGGCCGGAAGCTCCAGCGTGGTCGACGCGCACACACCATGCGCCTGGGCCGCACGCATCTTGAACCACTCCGCCATGCCGTTGCTCTGGACCAGGATCGTCTCTTCCTCGAGCGGGGCCAGGGGGTTCGCAGCAAGCCAGGCGAACACGGCATCGGCCAGCAGTTCCAGCCGATTGCCCTGCAGTACAAGCAGGCCTGTTTGACTTTTGCGTTCCATCGAATGCGTCCCCATGGCACATCGGGTCGTGTCAGCCTGAATGGGCGATGGACACTCCGACGCCGATCAAAGACATGTTCTGCGCTGCCGTGCCGGGTCATCGCACAGCTGCCTCGAGTGCATGTTAGGACGACTCAGCAACAACCTAACACCCAAGATTCGAACCAACAATTTCGGTTCCGACATCGGACGCCGCAAAGCAAAAGCCCCTCATCCGTGGGGATGAGGGGCTGAGCATAAATAGCCTGACGATGTCCTACTTTCACACGGGAACCCGCACTATCATCGG